>Ga0209710_1001341_pt1 | contig 19132 bp, 20 predicted proteins | sample ArcticOcean_MG_C_5_FD_187436 | JGI IMG/M metagenome (GOLD analysis project Ga0209710, IMG submission 187436) | Marine microbial communities from western Arctic Ocean - ArcticOcean_MG_CB4_138 (SPAdes) (version 2) | ecosystem: Environmental > Aquatic > Marine > Oceanic | place: Arctic Ocean...
AAGTTGTGCACACAAAGAAGAAGACTTGGGTGGTTGTCGCTGTCAAGCTTTCATGTTGGCCAACGACCCTGACGCAACCGACCCAGTCTGTAGCTTGAGCCCGCTTCACCATACAGTGCAAGCAGCTGTTGCCGAAGCAGCCACCGTTACAGCTCAAGAGCACCCGTTGGTGTTTCGCGACCCCGTTAATTCGCGACGACTATCTTCGGTTTAGCGGCACGCTTACATACTAAGTTTGTCTTGTAATTTAAGAATTGTGGAGCGTTATTTTTAAGTGTATATCCGCGGAATGACCTTGCCCTTGGTTTTGGTCTTCCACCGCCTTGTCTAGAACGCTGCTCAAAGTTCTCGAATGGTCAGATGTAGTGAGTGGTGTAACCCACAACCATCCGGAAGCATTGGCGTCAGCACAGGCGGCGGCACTGTCGGTCTCCTGGGCACGGAATAAAGTGCCTGCTGGAGAAATACGTTCGAGGATCAGTAATCGTTTCGGTTACGACTTGGATACGCCCATAGAAACTATCCGCGCGAGCTATGTCAGAACGGAACGGGCAAAGGATTCAGTACCCCAAGCGGTTACCTGCGCCTTGCAAGCGTCGAGTTTTGAAGATGCGATCCGCAGTGCCGTTTCGATTGGAGGAGACAGTGACACGATTGCAGCTATCGCTGGTGGTATTGCTGAAGCCATGTTTGGGTTACCTGAAGAGATTGCTAGGCAAGCTTGGGCTTACTTGCCAGAGGATATGCAAGGTGTGGTCAATGACTTTTATTCAGCTAAAACCCCATAGAGCTATGACTCTCCCCTAGCTAAGACCGACCAACTTGCGCGGTATTTGCCTTTGCATTTTTAGTCCATATCTAAGGTTCTGTACTCACCAGTACTGTAATCGTATACCTCAACCACTGCTCCTGAGCCAGAACCACTTATCGACTCAACGGTGACGGTTGAGTATCCTTTTCCACCCTCATAAATCTCTATGTCTTCGCCGCTTCGAACTAGATTCCCGCCCTCTATTTGTACATACGTTCCGCTTGTCGAGTCGTAACCATCCCACGCGTTTACGTTAGAGCACAAAAGAATAAATATGCTTGCAATAAGCGTCTTCATAACTACCTCCCTATATTTCATGGTTTATAACACTGACGAATTGTTGAATCAAGACCTCTTGGGGTGGTAGCTTTGAAAGCGCGTCGGCAATCTCGCTCTGGAGACTGACTAGTTGGTCGTGAAAGTTCCGGACGATGTCGGTGAGTTGATCAGCTGTCTGTTGCTTCGCGATGCGCTTAGCCTTGCCGGGAAGAGCCTGTTTGTAAGCAGCACACGTTTCTAGGACCTGACCTAAGGCCTCCGACTCAATCGCTTTGTAGGTTGCCGAAAACCGAGGACCTTCGTCCAATTCCGCATGGGCAATGTGCAGAGCGGGGTCCACTCGCTCCCTAAGCGAACGGATTAACTTTGCTGGAAGTGCGAACGCATGATTCACTGGCGGTACGCTTACGTTGAACTCCCAATTAGACAGAAAGACACTCAGGGTACGTATTGCCTCTCCCATGTGATGATTCAAGTACCACGGCCCTTTTGACCACGGATACCCCAAGTCGGTAGAGTCCTCAACCTCGCTTATCCTGTATTCAGCAATGATTGCCGAGTTAATTTTTATCGGCAGTGGGGGTCTCTTGGGGGGCGAGGTGCCAAGCAGCTTATGCGCTACAGCCTCAGCAACTCTCTGCTCCCTTCGGTCGTGTATTTCTTCAGGGGTTAGTTGGCTTCGTATGGATTTACTCACAGTTTGTACTCCTTCTCGTTAGTCACACTTGATCCAATAGCGCCGATTACGCCCCGCTTTAGTCCAGTCACGGCAAGGTCGGAATCCAAGGGCTCGCAGCGCCTGAGCCACTTCTCGTTTGGCTGGGGAAACCTGATATGTGCCAGTTAGCTGTGCTAGGGTGAGCACTTCACTTATCGAAAACCTTCGCGCTAACTCACTAGGAGCCATACTTGCAATCCAAGCTTGTAGCAGGTCGATAAATCGAGCCGCATTTGATGGCAACGCGCCCTGCCTGATCACTCTGTCGTCTTGGGATTGCACATGGCTCTTTAGCAGTGCCAGATATTGATGCATCGGCATGTTAGTTTTAAACATTGGGTTTGTTTGTGGTGGCTGCATTTTTCTTCCTTAATGGAGTGACGTGTAGCGGCGTAAAACCGCTACACGTCCGAAGGACGTGGTTTGTCCGGCACCGCTGAAAACCGCACTGACAGTGGCCTGTAGCGGTATTTCTGGGGTAAACATTTTGCACCACTGAAAAACACCAGTAAAACCCCGTAGGAGCGAGGTGTGCAGCGGTATTTTGAAGTTTCAGTGGGTGCCTTGCGACGCAAACCGCTAGAGCTAATTCATAGCCCATAGTGTTTCGTCCCTCTTTCTAACAAGTCCTCTGTCAACCTGATTTTGATCCGGTGGTGCCAGTTTTAGTTGCCCACTATCAAGTAGCTCATCAATTGCTTGGCTTACCATTTTCTCGGATGCTTGGAATTCACCGCTAGCGCCTGCGAATCCACGGAGCTTTCGCTTTGTGTACCCCCCCTGCCGAAGGGAAACCTTACCCAGAATCAAATCCTTGAGTCCTCCAGAAGCAACTTTCGCGGATGTATCAACTGGGTCTATATGCTCAAGACGAATACCCCATTGAGGCTCTTCTACTCGCTGAAAAAAGACTCTGTTACCGGAGGATGAGTAATTGGACTTCACCACCCGAACCACAGTGACCAAAGTAGCTAACTGCTCAGTCCACCCAAAGCGCTTCGACTCAATAGCGAGCGGCTTGGTTACGACAGCGGCGAACCGTGAGTTATCGGAAAAAGCGCCTGAACCTAAAACACTGGAGGCGTCAAAACTGTCGTTATTCTTGGCTTTACTGGCGTCGCTTTTGGGACTGTGGGTCAAGAGCACAGTTGCAGCGCCCGTTTGATTCGCGATGTTAGTCACAGCACTCATAGCGGTTGTTGCTGCCTCTGACGTATTTACATCGCCTGAAGTACATAAGCGCATGTGATCTATGACGATCAGCCTGACTGGTAGGCAACAGCTTCTAGCTAGCGCTCCCGCCTCAGCTATAACAGCCTCAACGTTGTTGGAGACTTGCGTATAAGTACCGCTTACATAACTAGTTAATTTAAACTCGACCCCCGGAAGTGCAATCGCACGAATGCGAGAGCGCAAGAGCTGCTGCTCGGCCGAGGTGAACCTCTGGCATGCGGCACCAAATCTTCTCTGGCATTCGTCGCCATCATCTTCGAGACTAATAATCAGAACAGCGCCAGATTTCGTATCTAGCCCACCCCACTTGGCACCAAGAGCGACACTGGTTGCGCACGAGATCATCGCAAGCGTTTTCCCCCCACCCCCCAGCCCTGCAAGTACCGATGCCGAGCCAAGTGGAAACATGCCCTCTCCACTCTTTCCGCAAACAAACTCGCGAGACTGCGGTGGCAAGCTAAGGTTCCACTCAACACGATGGTTCTCCAACAATGCCTGTAGCTTGTCTTTAACGTCCTCGGCTGAGCGAGAGTCTTCTCGCTTCTCATATCTCCGAGCTCGCCCGAGAACAGTGGTTTCATCTAGTGGCGGATGAACGTGTTGATCGTTGTAACTTAAGACCAGCTTTTCGATTTCAGTTTGAGCTATCCCCTGCGCCCTGAGACCCCCAGCCATTTTCAAAATTGTTGACTCTCGCCCCTCACCATCGTGCACATCCATTGGCGGCCTGTATTTCTCCACGGACAGATTCATCTCCTGTGGCGATTCAGCCCGACAAGTAGGTCGATTGGGGGAGTAACCCATAGCATCAAGTAGCCAGAGCGGAGAGTGACTGACACGCTCACGCGCAGGTAACTCTCCGTCTTCCCACCGATACCTATTTCCAGATACATGCGTACTTGGTGGTGCGACGATGTAACCGTCTTCACCCCTGATATCTAGACCGCGTCCAATTCGACCTGTAGAGTTGCCTATTCGGCCTCCCGCTGGCAGTCGATAGATGTAGTGCTTGCCAGCACCTGTAAGCTGCGACAGGGTGGAGATCGGTTCATCACTAGGAACTAAGTTTCTTAGCTGCTCTTGTCCATCGTGCTTATCGTCGCAATCAAGAACAAAAATACCCGAGCGACTTCCTGTAGCTACCCCAATGTTGAACGGCTGATCTGTAAACCAGCTCCGGATCTCTTCCGCATCTAGGGAAGCATTTTTTAATCCATTGGGTACCAATTTACCGTATGGGTGCTTGCCTGGCTTACAGTTAGCAGTTCGGCCGGCGCATGAGCAACTGCCGTCCTCAAGTATGTAGTGAAGTGGAAGAACTGGCCAGCCGATAGACGCGTAATGAAGAGCGTGAACGAGCTTGGATGCGCTAGGAGCAATCATTTTCCACCTCCTACTGCGAAAAGAAGGTGGGACGACGCATTAGACTCCGTCGCTCTCTGAAAACTAAATTGTTGTACTGCTTGCACCTGAATACTCCTGTTGTGTCGAGTGGATGCAGGGGTTACCTGCACACCTTTCACATCAGGGATTACCGGTCGCATGTGCTTTGAGCTGCTCCGGATTGTCCAGTCAGTACCTATGGCTGTGTCGGGGGTCACTTAACCCGACAAAATGACTATACCCAGAATTCACTCATCGCGCTAGGGGTAGTGCGTTAGCTCACGCCAGCCTTGACAGCAGGCCTTCCGCACGCAAGTGTGTGTACCTTTGCAGCATGCTCATTGACCTGTGCACGCTAATCATGCCAACCTCTATTGGGTTCAGCCCCTTCTCAAAGAGCCGCGTCACAGCCTCATGGCGTAGGTCGTGAAACCGCAAATCTGAACCGACACCAGAGCGCTTTAATGCAGCGCCGAACGCGGCACGGATACTGCCCGGTTTGCCCATAAAGGCCCTTCCTTCATATTCACTAGGCACCGTACGTATTGCCCCAAGCGCTCGCGTCGACAGCGGGACAGTCCGTGGATGACCGTTTTTCGTATCTGGTAGGTGGATTGTTCGTGCATCAAGGTCAACGTTGTTCCACGTGATAGATACCAGCTCTCCAAAACGCATACCGGTCTCGATGGCAAGAACCACAAGCGAATGCAGATACGTCGTACTGGACGCAGCTCACGATGCTAATAGAGCCTCTTCCTCACCGGGACATAGTCGGCGTTGTCTGGGCTTACCCGGCTTGGGTATGCGTATTTGTTTGACAGGGTTGACCACCTTATAGCCCCACTCTTTTGCACACTGCTCGAACACAACGCTGATGAATGCCATTTCAAGCCTGACTGTGTTGTTTGACACTTCACGCAAGCGACCATCACGGTATTTGGAAACCACCTCGCTTGTGATCTTGTCGAGCTGCATTGACCCCAGAGAAGTTCTGGCGATTTGACGGCCTCGGTTTAGCTCTTGTGCTGCACCCTTCTTAGTCGGCGTCACTTCGGTCAAATACCTATCCACTGTGCGGTCAAGACGCGGCATCGCTGCCTTTGGAGCTAACGTGCCTAAATCAAGCTGAGACTCGGTGTGCCTTGCCCATTTGATGGCCTCGGCTTTGGTATTGAAGGACTTGGCTAAGGGGCTTTGGCCGGAGCGTTGCACTCTGGCTTGCCATTTGCCGGTACGTTTACGAAAAGTCGCCATGTATTCACCTCGAAGGACGGGTGAAGGACAAAGACAAACCAGCACAAACAAAAATAGCCCCCGAAGGAGCTATTTTCTTGATTCCAATAAAGAATTTTGGAGGCGCGACCCAGAGTCGAACTGGGCTAGACGGATTTGCAATCCGTTAGGAATCACCCCAGCTTTTCTGCAAGCTTTGTAGCGTTAGGGTGGTAGTACCGTTTTAGCATCGAGAGGCTTTTGTGGCCTGATACCGCTGCAAGCTCAATGAGGTTGGGCAGTTTTTCCGAAAGTCGTGTTATTGCTGTGTGTCTCAGGTCGTGAAACCTAACGTTTGTAAGCCCAGCGCGTTTAGCGGCTACCTCAAAAGCTTTGGATACTGATGCAGCCTCCACGGGGAACACTCTGCCCGAAATATGCCGAGGAATTGTTTGTAACAAAAGAAGCGCCTTTGAGGAGAGTGGCACTATGCGCTTGTCACCGTTTTTTGTATCCGCCAAGATTGCAGTGCGGTCCAAAAAATTTACTGTGGACCAACGGAGACTTAAGATTTCACCGCGCCGCATGGCAGTCTCCAAGGCGATTATCACGAGTGGTTCCATCCACGGATTTCGCCGCCCTGTAGGCTCAAGCTTGGTAAGTAAACGTTGAACTTCATCTTCAGATAGAACTCTGTCACGTCCTCTGGGTGATGCGGGCTTCCGTACCAACGAAATGGGGTTGTTGATGTTGATGTCCCATTCGCGCCGCGCATGATTAATGATGCTGGACAAATAAGCCAACTCTCGAATCACCGTCCCTGCCGAAACCTCCCTCAGTCGCTGATCTCTGTACTCAGCGAAGAGCCTTGCACTCAAGCGTGACATCACATAGCTACAAATGGGTCTTCGACAAATTGCATTTAGCCGGATGCTGTCATCTTTGGCCCCTTTCATGATTGGCAGTACTTCACGCACATAACGCCTGATGGTCTGAGCGAGAGTTGTCTTCTCTGCCTCACCTTGGTCAATGAATATGCCACGCTCTATCGCAAGTTCAGTCGCCTTAGCCCACTTCTCAGCGTCTTGTCGGGTCCGGAAAGTTTTGGCGATATCTGGATGACTTCGTTGTGTAATACGTGCTTGCCACTTGTCGTTGCGTTTTCTGAAAGACGCCATTGCCTGCTCCTCTGATGGACAGGATATGGACAAACACCAAATTTCACCCGCTTAACAATGGCAATATGTGAGCGCTCACTTCTGCGCAATAAAGCTGCCTGATTTGCCACCGTGTTTTTCTAACACCTTGACGTCCGTCATGGTCATGCCGCGGTCGGCTGCTTTGCACATGTCGTAAATGGTCAGAAGGCCAATTTGAACGGCGGTGAGCGCTTCCATTTCAACGCCGGTGGGGCCAGTTGTTTCAACGGTAGCCGTACAACGTATACCGTCGTCTTGTAGGTCAAAGCCCACACTTACGTGGCTTAATGCCAACGGGTGGCACAGCGGAATAAGGTCTGCTGTGCGTTTGGCGCCTTGAATGGCGGCAATACGGGCTACGCCCAGTACATCGCCTTTTTTTGCGTTACCTTGTGCGATAAGGTCTTTGGTTGCGCTTAGCATGCTGATGAAGCCTGTGGCAACTGCCGTGCGTTTGGTGGAGGCTTTGTCGCCAACATCGACCATGTGTGCATGGCCTTGGGCGTCGAAATGGGTTAGGGGTGATGTGCTCACAGAGGGCTTCTAGGTTGTCATAAATTGATAGTGGAGTGGTTGCATGCAACCAACAACATGATTAAGCATCATAAGACTATGCGAATTCTTATCCAACTGCGCGTGCTGCTGATCTGTGCGGCTTTTATAGGGCCCCTCTTCGTGCTGCCCGTGCACGCACAAAGTGGGTCGAGCGCCAGCGAGGGTGTGAACGCCGGCTCGCCGCAGGTGGCACTGCCATCGCTGGGCGAAACGGGCAATTTAAGCCTCAGCGATGAGCGGCGTTTGGGTGCGCGCATTGTGCGCGACTTGTACGCAGGCGGCAATGTGGCCAGCGACGTGCTGTTGGCGCAGTATGTCGACAACATTTGGCACAGCTTGTACACGGCCGCTGTAAAGAAAGGCGAAGTGAGTCCAGAGATGGCGCAGCAGTTGGCTTGGCAGGTTCTTCTGATCAATGACGCCAGTGTCAACGCCTTTGCCTTGCCTGGTGGCTATATGGGCGTCAACATGGGCTTGATTGCCATGGCAAATGACGCGCACGCGCTGGCCTCGGTATTGGCGCACGAGTTGAGCCATGTCACACAGCGTCATATCGCGCGCATCATGAACATGCGCGAACAAAACGCACCTTGGTTAATGGCCGCCATGGTGCTGGGCACCTTGGCCGTGACTCAAAACTCCGAGTTGGCAAATGCCACCTTGTTGGGTGGTCAAGCAGTGGCCGCGCAGCGCAACCTTAACTTTTCTCGCGACATGGAAAGAGAGGCCGATAGACAAGGGTTGCAGGTGCAGAACTTGGCGGGTTTTGATGCCGCTGGTTTTGCAAGAATGTTTGAGCAGCTGCAACACGTCAACCGGCTCAACGACGACGGCGCGTTCCCCTATTTGCGAAGCCACCCGCTGACGTCTGAGCGCGTAGCCGATATGCAAGTTAGGTTGCGTGACCTGCCCCCGCCTGCTGCGGGCTTGCTGCGAGCCGACTGGCTGGCGCCATCGGTTCAGAGTTTCATGCGCGCGCGTGCGCGAGTCCTGGCGCAAACCCGCCAAGATACGTGGCAGGCATGGGTTGATGTGGCGCACACAGCGCCAACATCGGGCGCCGACGCTGAGCGGCAGTCGTGGGTGGCGCGCTACCAAGGTGCATTGGCTGCCAAACAGCTGCAGCAACATGATCAAGCTTGGCGTGGCATCAGTGCCTTGGCGCTCAGCGTTCAGACCAGTATGGACAACAAGAAAAACCAGCCTGGCGATACGACTCTGCAGCGGGTCATTACCAACAGTGCTTTGCAGATGTGGGTGGATATGCCGACCAAGCCGCAGGACCTCAACGGCAAGCCCATAGACCAGGTGGTCCAAGCGTCCTTACAAGCTATGGCACAGACCGCACTGGCCAATAAGCGTGGGTACCGCAGCGATTTGCTCAGTGCAGCCAGCGTGGCGGGGACGGTACGTGCAAATACAAATGCAAGTGGTGATGCCACACTCAACTCAAAAGCCACGGTGGCATATGCTGTGTCGCGCGACACCCAGCACATGGCTGACCAAGCCTTGCGGCTGTGGCTGGTAGACCATCCTGCTGATGCGTACGCCTGGCAAGTGGCCGCACATGTGGCACAGGCCTTGGGTCAGCCGCTTAGAGCGTTGCGCGCGCAGGCAGAGAGTGCAGCGCATAGCGGTCAATTTGAAGCGGCCAAAGACAGGTTTATGGCGGCACAAGCCATGGCCAACCGGCAAGTTGCTGTAGGCAACAGCGATGAGCAAGAGTCGGCCATCGTGTCGACCCGTTTGTCGCAGGTGGCCAACGCCTTGCGCCAGCAACAACTTGATGACAAGCCCTAAAGCCTAAGCCACCACATTGTTGTATGGCCTTATAAATATGGCTTCGAGGGCTTGGCGCTATCATGAATGCGAAGCCGTATGTGCATGCGGCGTTGTTCGTTTTATGGCTGCCATTCACATCACCGATATCGAGTCTGCAATCAACTACTGGCGTCGGGTGTCACCCTCGCCAGATGGCGTTACCTTGTGTGCACCGCTGAGGCACTTGGCTGAGATATATGCCTTGTTGGTGTATTACGGTGAGACAGAAGCCGATGAAGACAGCATGCCCAAGCCTGCTTTAGAGGCATGGCTCAAGTGGGTGGACAGCTTGCCAGACACACCCTGCATTGCTATTTGCTCAACCAGCCAAGGCGATGACATGTGCAAGGGTTGCGGGCGCACCTTTGACGAGGTGCAATTTTGGCCAGAGATGACGCCGGGCGAAAAACGCTCTGTATGGCGCCGTATCACTGTAGAAAACAACGCTTGGCGTTTTAACCGCTACAGCGAACGGGCGCTAGAACGAAGCCAGCCCTAGCCGTTGACTGGCGTCAAGTTGGCTGGCTTGTTTGGCCAGCGCGCAGCGCCAATTCAGCCGCTTTGCCCACATAAGTAGCCGGCGTCATGGCCAGCAAACGCGCTTTGTCGGGGGCAGGAATCGCCAAGTTGTTGATGAGTGCATGGAGCGCTTCACGCGTGACTGTTTTGCCACGTGTGACTTCTTTAAGTTGTTCGTATGCACCTTCAATCGCATAGCGGCGCATCACGGTTTGAATAGGTTCTGCCAGCACTTCCCAGGCATTGTCTAAGTCATGGGCCAAGGCTTCTTCGTTGAGTTCTAGTTTGTTCAAACCTGCTAGCAGTGACTGATAAGCCAGCGCGGTATAGCCAAATGCCACGCCGACATTGCGCAGCACCGTGCTGTCGGTGAGGTCACGCTGCCAGCGTGAAATAGGCAGTTTTTCACTCATGTGGCGCAGCAGTGCGTTGGCCAGGCCGAGGTTGCCCTCCGCATTTTCAAAGTCGATGGGGTTGACTTTGTGCGGCATGGTGGACGAGCCAATTTCACCATCTTTTAGGCGTTGCTTGAAGTAGCCCAAGCTGACGTAGCCCCACACGTCGCGCGACCAGTCAATGAGGATGGTGTTGGTGCGCGCCATGGCGTCAAACAACTCGGCCATGTAGTCATGCGGCTCAATTTGGATGCTGTAGTCTTGAAAAGTGAGGCCCAGTCCAGCGGGCTCAGGTGCTTCCACCACGCGCTTGGCGAAAGCCTCCCAGTCCACATCTGGCCACGCGCTTAGGTGAGCGTTGTAGTTGCCAACAGCGCCGTTCATTTTGGCCATGATGGCCACTTGCTCAATGCGCAGTGTGGCCCGCTGCAAGCGCACGGCGACGTTAGCAATCTCTTTGCCAACGGTGGTGGGGCTGGCCGTTTGGCCGTGTGTGCGGCTGAGCATGGGGACGTGCGCATAAGCGGTCGCCATGCGCTGGAGTTTGTGGGTAATGTCCGCAATAAGTGGCAGCATCACGTGCTCGCGTGCAGCTTTAATTTGCAAGGCGTGGCTGGTGTTGTTGATGTCCTCACTGGTGCATGCAAAGTGCACAAACTCAGCTGCACGGGCCAACTCTTCTTGCAAATCGGTGCCGACGTTGTCGTTGGCAAACGAGCGTTTAATCCAGTACTCAACGGCCTTGACATCGTGGTTCGTTTCGCGCTCTATCAACTTGATAGCGTGGGTGTCGGACTCGCTGAATTGGCTCACCAAGCCCAGCATGTGCGCCGTTGCCGCTGGCGACAAAGCGGGGCACTGTGCCAGGTTGGCCTGGGTCAGCGCAATAAACCACGTGACTTCAACCTGAACACGCCTGTGCATATACCCGTGCTCGCTGAGCAGTGGGCGAAGAGGCGCAAGTTTGGCGTGGTAGCGACCGTCTAAAGGTGACAGGGCGGAGATGGATGCGTCAACAAAAGTAGTACTCATAAGGGTGTGGACAAGGCCAAAATTCAGGCCGGTGTGGGCCGTGTTGTAAATGCTGTGATTGTACGTGGGTGCATTTTTTAATCGCTAAAATGATTAATTCGCATTTCTCTTTTTTGTAAACAGCTATGAAAATTATTGGGTCACTCACGAGTCCTTACGTGCGCAAAGTGCGTGTGGTGTTGACTGAGAAAAAACTAGACTACCAATTTATAGAAGAAGATGTGTGGCACGCCAACACCCTTATTGGGCACGCCAACCCGTTAGGGAAGGTGCCCTGTTTGGTGATGGAGGGCGGCGAGGCAGTGTTTGATTCACGTGTCATCGTTGAGTACCTCGATGCCCTGTCACCTGTGGCGCGCCTGATACCCGCAAGTGGACGTGAGCGTGCTGAGTGTAAAACGTGGGAGGCGCTGGGCGACGGCGTCTTAGACGCTTGCATGCTGGCTCGCCAAGAGGCGACGTGGGCGGGTCGTGAAGCAGCGCAGCGCAGCCAAGCCTGGATAGACAGACAAATGACCAAAGTTGACCAAGCGTTGGACGCCATGGCCACAGGCTTGGGTGACAAGCCTTATTGCAGTGGCAACATCTTCAGCTTGTCAGACATTGCGGTGGGCTGTGCCTTGGGTTACCTAGACTTTCGCTTTGCACAATTGGACTGGCGAACCAGCCGCCCGAATCTCGACAAGCTGTTGACCAAGCTGATGCTGCGCGCCAGTTTTAAAGACAGCCAAGTACCCGGCTTATAAGCACCGGCACCTTATCGCATGGCTTGGCGCTTGAGCCAGCGCATCAGCGATCCCAGCACAGGCACTCGTTCGTACAGCTCCTCGGCAGCATCCCAGTAGTCGCGGTGGTAGGTGATCAGGCCGTCTGCATTGAAGCGCAGGTGTGATGCGCCCTGTATGACCCACGGCTTGGCCGCTTTGTCTGCCTTCACACTGAAGTGAAATGTCCACATCAAACAGCAAGCGCCGCCACCGTTGGCCGCGTCAGCATGGCTGTCGAAGGCATTGGTGACAACAAACCTAGGTTGGTGTAGCCGCTTGAACATGTGTTCGAAAACGGCTTGCACGCCGGCCACGTGGTGCACCTCGTTGAAGGGGTCTTTGAAAAAAGTGTCAGCGCTGTACAGCGCGTCAATATGCGCCAAGTCGCTGGGCTGTAGTTGTTCAAACCAATGGATGGCATGTTGCGTTGGCGCACTCAACGGGCCAAGCTGGAGGTCTCGGGTCACAGCTTGGTGGCTTTCAAAATAAGTGCTTGTGCCACACGGTGTGGCAGCAAGCGAATCAGCTTAAGCCACAGCGTAAAGCGTTTGGGATAGTGGATATCAAACTCACCTTGCGCCCAGCCTTTCAGCATGGCCTGTGCTGCCGCGTGCGGCGTAATAAGTGCTGGCATATGAAAGTCGTTTTGCGCCGTCAGCGGCGTGGCCACAAAGCCAGGGTGAACAACACTCACACCCAAGCCGGTTTTGGCCAAGTCAAGGTACAACACCTCGCCCAAGTGGGTGAGCGCTGCCTTGGTTGGCCCATAGGCCAATGAGTTGGGCAGACCGCTCCAGCCCGCGACGCTGCTGATCAGGCTGATGTGTCCAGAGTGTCCTGCGTTGGCCTGCACCATCAGCTTGGGCATGATGGCGGCCAACACGTTGTAAGCGCCTTGCACATTAACTTGCAGGTGCTGGGTCATAACTTGTAAGTCAAATTCGGTAGCCCGCAACGCTTTATAAGTGCCAGCTGCAAACAGCACCAAGTCGACTTGACCGTGCCGCTGCCAGATGGCTTGTGCCGCGTCGTTGCAGGACTGTGGATTTGTAACATCCAGCGCAATCGCGCTGGCTACGGCGCTGCCATTGGTCTCTACGAAAGCTTCTAACGGCGCCAGCGTCCGGGCAGATACAACCACGTGGGCACCTTGTTGTACCAGTGTCTCGGCCACCGCCTGGCCAATCCCAGTGGAGCCGCCAACCACCCATACAACCTTGCCTTGCCAGCTGTTGATTGGTGGGTTCATGGAGCCAAACATAGACATGCCCGCGCTCAAGGTGCAGGCTTAATAAAGGTCAGCGTGACGTCGCCCAAGTGAACGCCCCACTTCGACATGGCTGTGCGGTTGATCATGATGCGCTCGTTCAGCAAGTACATCCAGTCGTCCATGCTCACCTCGTACACGGAGCCATCAACAGGCAGCCGGAGTGTATAGCGCCATTGCATGGCATTGCCGCTAACAGCACCTGTGGCAGCACCTACCACGTCGTCAGCTTCGCCAGTGACGCGCCCATCGCTGTGTTGGGTCAAGCGCCACACGCGCCGATCTGTGCTGCCGTCGCTGTATGTGAACAGCTCGTCAAGCACGCCGCTGTTGCCTTGCCATGTGCCAGTCATAGCGACTTCAAAGCGTTTGACAACGCGCCCGCTTCGGTCTTGAAACATGCCATAGGCCGTGACAGGGCCGTTGAAGTAATTGCGCAAATCTAGGCTGGGTTGATCGTCGGCGTAGTCGCCAATGTGTGCTGTGGTGCAAGCGCTGCTAAGCGCAATTGCGCAAGCAAAGGCCACCCATTTGAAAGCGCGCACCAGTGTGCCAAGTGAGCCCGATGTGTGGGTTGTGAGATGTGTCATGTGTGAGCCCTAGACCTTTTTTTAATCCAGCAGTGCCACAAAAGGCCCGCCGCTGTTACTTTCAATACACATGGTAAAGCACCGTAGACCCAGGCCAATGCTTGGGTGTTGTCGGGCGCACCTGGCACGTAGCCCAGCACCCCAAGTAGCGGCAGTGCCACACCAGCGGCCAGCGCCAAGTTGCCTTTGCTAACCACATTCCACCAGCCAAAATAAACGCCGTCTTTGCGGGGCAAGGTGTCGCTCTTGGCGTGCGCGTTGGGTGCGTTTAACCATTGTGCGAGCATGGCTTGCGGAACGCACAGGTCTGCGCCTAAAGCCATGCCACTGCCAACGCATACAACCGCAAACCAGATGCTGTCGCCACTGCCCAAACTGGCGGTAACGGCGAAAGCAGCAGTGGCCATGATCATGGCTATCCCCCATGTCTTCACCAAGCCAATGCGCGCCATGGTGCTTTGCCACAACGGCATGGCCAAGCCTGCGGCGGCAAAGTACAGCAATAAAAACAAGGCCTCGCTACCAGCTGGGGCTTGCAAGCGGTCGCGTACAAAAAACAAGACCAATGTGGCCGGTATGGCGCTGGCCATGCCGTTGACCACGTGAATGAGCATCAGCTGTTTAAAAAAACCTGGCGTGTTGACCACTGCATCTGTAGCTGTAGCGCCGGACAAGGACTGCGCTGTTGTTGCTGGATCTGCCGCGGACTCGGACACGGTTGCTGGCGTCACGGGCGGCGTTGTCGCAGCCAAGCTGTTTGCGTTGGTCATCGCCAGCGCAGGCCTCACCCAATACCATGCAGCCAGTGCCATGACCATCAGCGCCATCAGTGTGGCGGTTGTGGCGTCTAGCCCAGCGACTGCTGGCAGGCTGGCACCTACCAACACACCAAGCAGCCCAAAGCCTTCACGCCAAGCAATCAGGTAGCGCTGCAGCTCGCCTTGTTGGGCCGCGCTGACGTGCACCCGACTGACCCACGTTTGCAGCGCCAATGTCAGCACGCTGTAAGCGCCAGTGCACAGGGTTAACATCAGCCCCGCCCACACTAGCAGCGGTGTGGTACCCCAGTCCGACTGTGCTTTGAACAACGCGCCAAACCCCAATAGCAGCACCAAGGCCGCAACTACGGCCATGGGCATTAGATTGTTGCTGCGCAAATGTGTGTCTAGCAAGCGGCCAATCAGAGGATCGGTCACCGCGTCTAATGCCCGCACCACCAGCAGCAAACCGCCCAATGCTGCGAGCGACACCCCTAAGTTGGTCGCGTAAAACTGCGGGAACAGCACGTACAAAGGCAGCGCTGCAAACGCCAGTGGCGCGGCCATCAGTCCATAAGCGCTGGCAACTCGCCAGTTGTGTGCAGGCGTCACTTGCGGCCCAACAGCTGCGAGCGCAGTGCTGGCTCTGAGCTGCGCTCGTCTAGCCAAATACCAACAAACAGGCGTGCAAATTGTGGGTCAGCGACCTCGCCCAACTCCCGTGCGTTGAGCCAAAACGTTAGTTTTTCACCGGGCACGTAAACACCTGTGAGCTGGTCGCCCTCAATCACATTTGGGAACAGCTTGGTCATGCTGGTCAACCAACTTTGCGCTTGCATATCGCTGACGGTGGCGATGCCGCGCATCTCTTTGAGCGAGCGCTCAGCAATTAAAGGACCTTTCAAACTTCGCCCATAGGTGAGCGTGAGTGCCAGGGGTGTTTGTGCGTAATTGCCACTGTTGACGGGAGAGCTTGCCCACAGCTGTGCATCATAAATATGCAAGCCAAAAAAACGCAGTTGTCCTTGGCCCAAGCGGTCAAAGTCTGCGTTGATACCGTTGCTTCGCTTGAAGCTGGCGGTCTCGGTTGTCGCCACCGCAGGCGTGGCCAGTAACATCGCCAACATGGCCAGCACACCTGCTGCCGCGCTGCGCCAACTGCCTGCGCTCGTTCGTGCTGAGGCTAAGCCCTCAGGTTTAATGCGGTTTGCGCAGCGTGAATTGCATGACATCGGTGTTGCCCTCTAAAAATGCGGCTTCGCAGTAACACAAGTAAAACTCCCATGTGCGTATGAAGGCGGTATCGAACTTAAGTTCACGCACCGCCGACTCTTGTGCCAAAAAGTCTGTGCGCCATAGCGCCAACGTGGTGGCGTAGTCCAAGCCAAAGGCAAAGCTGTCTTCCACCACCAAACCCGCAGCAATGGCTTGCTCTTTAAATTTAGATGGGCTGGGCAAACACCCACCTGGAAAGACGTATTGCTGGATAAAGTCTGTGCCTTGAATGTAGCGGTCAAACAAGTCATCACCAATAACGATGGCTTGGATACACGCCTTGCCGCCAGGTCGCAGTGACGCGGCAATGGTCTGAAAATAAGTAGGCCAATAAGCCTGCCCAACAGCTTCAATCATTTCTATGGAGCACACCGCATCAAAGAGTTGGTGCTCACCGTGCTGGTTGCGGGTGACGTCTGGGCTGCGGTAGTCTTGCAAGCGCAAATCAGCGCGGCTGGCGTTGGGTGTTGCGCCCAAACGCTTCTGTGCCCAGTCCAGCTGCTCTTGAGACAAGGTTAGGCCAACCACGTCAGCGCCAAACTCGTGGGTTGCCATTTCAGCCAGCGCACCCCAGCCGCAACCAATTTCCAATACGCGTGAGCCCTGTTCGACGCCGGCCATTTGTAACGATCGCTTGACTTTGGCGTGCTGTGCATGGGTGAGGCTTTGGTCGGCATGCTCGAACAGCGCACTGGAGTAATTCATGCTCGGGTCTAGCCACAACTGGTAAAAGTCGTTGCCTAGGTCGTAATGGGCGTGGATGTTTTTGCGGCTGTTGGCTTGCGTGTTGCGTCGCATCCAGTGTCGAGCTTGGTAAAACAAACGGCCCAGCCAGTTGCCATAAATAGCGTCCTCTAAGGCGGTGCGATTCAAAATGAGCACCTGCAGCAACTGGGTGAGGTTGGGCGTGTGCCAGTCACCTGCAATATAGGTTTCTGCGAACCCAATATCACCACTTTTCAGTGCCGCACTGAACATGTGCCAGTTGTTTAACGATATGTAAGCGTGTGTGCCTGTTGCCGCACCATAGTGCAGTTGCGTGCGGTCTGGCAGCGTGATACTCAGTCGCCCATGGCTCATACGCTGCAGCAGCTTAAACACCTGCTTGGCGGCGCGTGGCGCGTCTGGCGGTATCGGGTTGGAGGCGCGTTTGTGGGTCAAGTCGGTCGTCATGGTTATGCGTCTAGGTCGGCGTGCGCGCGTGTCACAGCAGTGACCGGCGGCTTGGGTTTTGAGATGAACGGAACACGCTTTCGCCACAGCACCAACGCTTGCCAATGTATGCGCGCCATGACCGCGGCGGTCATCAGCGGGTAACGCCACAAGGCACGTTGGCGGGTGGTTGCATGGAGTGGCTCTAGTTGTCCGCTCACGCTGGTGAGTAAAGTGGGTGTGCGTCCAGGTGCAATGGCTTGGTCGTCGTATTCAATGCGTGCAACGGTGTGGCTTGGATGCGTATGTACGTTTGAGCGTGGGTCTAGGGCCTGGCTGCGGTCAAAGCGGTGCATAAACGTGAATCGGTACTCGCCTCTAACCTCACAAAATGGTGACACGTGAAACGTCTTGTTGGCCAGTATGGGCTTGCCTAAAGCGACCTGTGGCAGTACATAAATATGACGCTCACCAAATGTATTGTTGACTTCAACCACCACGGCGCCCAGCTCACCGGAGTCTGTGTGGCAGTACCAAAAGCTCACAGGCTTAAACGTATAGCCCCACACACGTGGGTAGGTGTGCAGCCATGCCTGGCCTGTGCAGTGTGACAGGCCGTGTGCGTCCAACAGCGTGTCTAGCCATAGCAGGGCGTTGTCTGCACCTTCGCCGTGGTCGCTGTCAAAAAAAGACAGCGCGCTCCACCGGTTGCGAGGCAGCGCACTTGAGCCCCGCGCGCTGAATGTGCGCATGGGCAACCAAACAAAGTAGTTGGCGTAAGTAAAGGTGTTGCTACTGGGGCGGGTGCGCTGGTGGCGTACTTGACCAAAGCCTATGAGTGCCTGGCTTTGATCAGTAAATGGGTCCATGCCACGTTGTAAAGCCGTTTGATCTAGCCGGTGGTCGCTGCCGTGCAAAGCGACTTGCTTACGCATGCGCCGTTTGCTCTGTGGTGACGTCTGACGTTGCGTCCGCGTCGTCGTGTGCGTGTGCCTCTGTAACAAGCTGCAGCAGTCTTGACTGCAGCAGCTGAGCCACCAGCTGCCCAGACTTGAGACCGTCTTCATGAAAGCCGTAGCCTGTCCAAGCGCCGCAATAATAGGTGTTGTGCTCTCCTTGCATGCCGTTCAGTTGCTGCTGAGCAGCAACTGCCTTGGCGTCAAATACAGGGTGGGCATAGTGGTAGCTGCCCAAGATGTGATGCGCAGCGATGGGTCTGATGGGGTTTAGCGAGACCACCACGGTTTGCTCAAACGGCAATGGTTGCAGTTGGTTGATGAGGTAGTGCAGGCACACGTGCTGGTGCTCGTTGGCGGCTACTGGCGAGCGTTCGTAATTCCATGCCGACCACGCACCGCGCGCTGTGGGCAGTTGCGCCACGTCGGTGTGCAGGACGGCCAAGTTGGGTTGAAAGGCAATGCTGCCAAGCACCTCTTGCTCTTGCGTGTTGACCGAGCTGAGCAGCTGCAAGCTGTGGTTGCTGTGGCATGCCATTACCACGTAGTCAAAGTGTTCGGTGGTGCTGGCTTGGGTGGTGGCATCGGTGAACGTAATGTCAACACCTGCGCCATCGCCATGGCGGTGCACTTGGGTGACGGGCGTGTTGAGCCTGCAGTCTGGCAGTTGTTGAATGATGGCCTCAACGTACTGGCGGGCACCACCTGCAACGGTATACCAAGCGGGACGGTTGGTGACTTGAATCAGGCCGTGGTTGTGGCAAAACTGAACCAAGGTGGCGATTGGAAAAGCCAGCATCTGTTGTGTGGGACAACTCCAAATGCTGCCCAGCATGGGCAACAAGTACCAGTCAATAAAGGGCTTTGAAAAGTGGTGGACAGTCAAAAAGTCGCCTAGGCTTTGCGAGGTGTCTAAGGGCTGGCCAACCATGCGGTTGGCCAACTTGTTGAAGCGCATGGTGTCAAACAACATACGCCAAAAGGCCGGTCGCAGTGCATTCAGTGGTTGGCAAAACAGGCTGCTTAGGCTGGTGCCGCTCCACTCGAGCGCCGTCTTGCCCAGCCAACCCTGGCCTGGCACAGTGACCGAGAAAGACATATCGGACTTGGCCAAGGGAATGTCCAGCGCCGCAAACAGCTTTAAGAGCTCTGGGTAGGTTCGCTCATTCAAGACCAAAAATCCAGTATCCACACCGATGGTTTGGGTCTT
>Ga0209710_1001347_pt1 | contig 19098 bp, 15 predicted proteins | sample ArcticOcean_MG_C_5_FD_187436 | JGI IMG/M metagenome (GOLD analysis project Ga0209710, IMG submission 187436) | Marine microbial communities from western Arctic Ocean - ArcticOcean_MG_CB4_138 (SPAdes) (version 2) | ecosystem: Environmental > Aquatic > Marine > Oceanic | place: Arctic Ocean...
GTTTAACGGAAGTTCTTGGTTTAAGCCTTCCAGGAAACGGAAGTACTTTAGCTACTCATACCGCTAGAAAATCATTATTTTTAAATGCAGGTGCGAAAATTGTAGATATTACTAAGCGCTATTACGAGGGAAATGATGAATCTGTTTTACCGAGAAGCATCGCTACAAAAAAAGCATTTGAGAATGCAATGGCTCTAGATGTATCCATGGGAGGATCAACGAATACAGTTTTACATTTACTAGCTGCTGCTAAGGAAGCAGAGGTTGATTTTACAATGTCAGATATTGATAAAATATCAAGAAAAGTACCTTACCTAGCAAAGGTTGCACCTGCGTCACAAAAATATCATATGGAAGATGTTCATAGAGCTGGGGGTGTTTATGGAATTCTGGGTGAACTTAAAAGAGGAAAGCTATTGCATGAAGATGTTTACACAGTTCACTCGAATACTCTTGGTGAGGCAATTGATCATTGGGATATTATTTCAACAAAAGAAAACACAGTAAAAGATTTTTATCTTGCTGCACCAGGAGGCATTCCAACAACAGAAGCGTTTAGTCAAGCAAAAGTATGGCCCTCTTTAGATGATGATAGAGATAATGGTTGTATAAGAGACATTGCTCATGCATACAGTAAAGATGGAGGCCTAGCTGTTCTTTATGGAAATATTGCAGAAGAAGGGTGTATTGTTAAAACGGCTGGAGTTGATGAAGAAATATTAAAATTCTCTGGCCGGGTTAGATTATTTGAATCTCAAGATACAGCGTGCGAAGCAATTTTAGGCGATAAGATAATCCCTGGAGATATTGTAGTTATAATCTATGAAGGTCCAAAAGGCGGTCCTGGGATGCAAGAAATGTTGTACCCAACTGCATATTTAAAATCAAAAGGATTAGGTAAGTCTTGTGCTTTATTGACAGATGGACGCTTCTCTGGAGGGACATCAGGTTTATGTATAGGCCATGCATCCCCAGAATCTGCGGAGGGTGGGGGAATTGCTTTATCGAGAGAAGGAGATCGTATAGACATAGATATTCCTAATAGAAAAATTAATTTAAAAATAACAAATGAAGATTTATTAGTAAGAAGAGAAGAAATGAACAATAGTAAGAATCCTTGGCATCCAAAACCTAGGGAGCGAAGAGTAACAGATGCATTAAAAGCCTACGCAATGATGACTACTAGCGCATCAAATGGTGCTGTTAGAGATATTAACCAACTAAAAAAAAGATAATCCAGGTTGAATAAGAGTATTAAGATTACTGATGGAAATGATGGACTTCAATTTATTGAAATTGATAACTCATTAGCAGTGGCAAGAATTGCACTTCAAGGAGGGCATGTTGATTGGTGGAGACCAAAATCAGCTAATCAAGATGTTTTATGGCGCTCATCAAATGCTCGTTACGAAAAAGGCAGGTCAATCAGGGGAGGAGTACCTATTTGTTGGCCTTGGTTTGGTAAACACCCAACTGATGATAGTTTTTGTGTGCATGGTTTTGCTAGGGTAATACCATGGAAGTTATTGGAGTCATCTCAATTAAAAAATGGGGCCACGAAAATAATTTTAAAGATGCTACCGACAGAAGCAGTCACTAAGCAGTTAACGTATTCTTTCGAATTAATATTAACAATCGTAGTTGGTGAAACTCTATATTTAAATTTACAAACCACAAATTTATCCGATAGTCCTTTTGTAATAAGTGAGGGATACCATACGTATTTTTATATATCTGATATTAAAAATATAAAAGTCACTGGATTAGAAAATTCCATTTACACCGACAAAATAGATGATTTTGGTCGTGGAATTGAAAAGAACTTGATTACTTTTAACAATGAATTCGATCGTGTTTATACTAATAGTAATGACTGTTATATTGAAGATGAAAAGTTTAATCGAGTTATTACTATAAAAAAATCCAATAGTAATTCGACTGTTGTTTGGACACCATGGCAAGAGAAGGCATTAGCTATGGGGGATATGGGTGAAAAAGATGAGTGGCGAAGGATGATTTGTGTAGAAACTGCTAACCTTTTAGAAAATAGTGTTGTAATTTACCCTAAATTATCTCATAACATTGCAACAGAGTATTCTGTTCAAGAATTTTAATGACCAATCAATTCAAGAATTAATAAATTCTCTCAAATCAAGGTTTAATTTAACTTACTATTCCGGTAAGAATAAATAAAGTACATCCCGATACCAATTAGTATCCAAATAAGAAATCTTATCCAAGTCTGTATAGGTAGAAATATCATTAGCAAACTACATGAAATAATTCCTAAAACAGGTACTACTGGATGCCACTTATTCCTAAAAGTATTTTTATCTTTGGGTCCATTATTTCTTAAAAAAATTACACCTAAACAAACGATTACAAAAGCAGATAAAGTTCCGATATTGACAATTTCTGCCAACGTCCCTAAAGATGTAAATCCAGCTACTGTGGATATTAAAATACCGCAAATTAAAATAGTTTTTATAGGAGTTTGAGTTTTTTGGTTGACCGAACTAAGACTGGTAGGGAGCAAACCATCTCGACTCATTGCAAAAATAATTCTTGTCAGTGCGTAGTATAAAACTAACATTACCGTCGCAAGTCCTGCAATAACGCCAGTAGAGACTAATGCAGAAGCCCATGGAAAACCAATTTTGGCTAAAGCGAATGCCACTGGGGATGAAACATTAAGTTCTTGATAAGGAACGACTCCCGTTAAAAGAGCTGCCACAATAATATAAATAATAGTGCAAAATATTAGTGAATTAATTATTCCTTTGGGTAGGTCTCTCTGAGGGTTGATCGCTTCTTCTGCCGCAGTTGAAACTGCATCAAATCCGACATATGCAAAAAAGACAATTGACGCTCCAGCTAAAACCCCAACTGTTTTTCCATTAGGAAGCGTTTCAAACCAACCATATGGCATAAATGGGCTCCAATTTTCAGGGTTAACATTAAACATAGCAAATGCAATGAAGATTAAGATTGCAGAAACTTTAACAGCCACCATTACCTTATTAAATTTTGCGCTTTCTTTTATACCAACAATTAATAAAGCCATAATCATTAAAATAATTAGAGAGGCAGGAAGGTTTATTATTCCACCTAAACTTGGTGGTTTTGTTAGGGCATCAGGCAACCCAATGCCCATTGCAATAAGTGCATTATTGAAGTACCCAGACCATCCATTAGCAACAGCAGCAATAGACATGCCATACTCCATTAGAAGTATCCATCCTACAATCCATGCAATAAACTCACCAAAAGCAACATAAGTATAACCATAGGCACTTCCGCATCCCCCAACAGATGATGATAATTCAGCATAAGAGAGGGCAGCAAAAGCACAAGCAAAACCAGAAGCCAAGAATGATAAAATTACAGCAGGACCAGCTTGATTAGCTGCGGCAATACCTGTTAGTACAAAAATTCCCGTACCAATAATGCACCCAACACCAAGAAGAGTTAAATCAAAAGAAGTGAGGCATCGATTTAATTTCTCATCCGGCTTAGAATTAATATTTTTTTTTCTAAAAAGTTTTTTAAGCATAATTTAAACCCAATCTTTAGGGGGTAAAAAGTCAGTATATAATTTCTCTTCAGCACTTCCTTTTTTCGCTTTCCAGTCATAAGACCATTTAACTAAAGGTGGCATAGACATTAATATAGATTCTACCCTCCCTTTTGATTGAATACCAAATAAGGTTCCACGATCTTGTAGTAAATTAAATTCCACATATCGACTCCTTCGATAAAGTTGAAAGTCCCTTTCCTTATTTGAAAATTTTTTATCTTTTCTTTTTTGAAGAATTGGTAAATAAGCTTTGGTCAAGCTACTTCCAATAGCTTTTATTAGCTCAAAGCAATATTTGAAATTATTATCACTAAAGTCATCAAAAAAAATACCACCAACTCCCCGTGCCTCATTCCTATGCTTAAGTAAAAAATAATTATCACAGTTTCTCTTAAAGATTGGGTAAAGTTTATTATCAAAAGGGTCTAATGTATTTTTAAGTGTTTGGTGAAAATGAATAACATCTTCTTCAAAAGTGTAATAGGGAGTTAGATCTATTCCCCCACCAAACCACCAAATATCTGCTTCTCCAGGCTTTGAAGCTACAAAGAATCTTACATTCATATGTACAGTTGGAACAAAGGGATTGTGAGGGTGAAAAACTAACGAAACACCCATAGCCTCCCATTTTCTATTCACTACTTCTGGATGAACATCAGTTGCTGACTTGGGAAGTTTAGAGCCAGTAACGCATGAATATCCAATCCCAGCCCGCTCAAAAACATTCCCACCTTCTAAGATAGATGTTGTTCCACCTCCACCTTCTTTTCGCTGCCAGGAGTCAATTAAAAAATTTTCTCCATCGACTAATTGCAAAGATTCAACAATTTCTGCTTGAAGGGTGGTCAAGTAGTCTTTAATTGCATTTTTATTAATTTCAATAGTCATTATGATCTAATAATATTTTTAGTTTTAAAGTCTTGAATAACTGAGGGGCTTTTATTTTTACCTATTCGCCCCCCAATGATTTTAACTTGGTTGGGAAGAAATCTACAAACATCCCTATAGTTTTTTAGAGGTTTTTTTCCGCTTAAATTTAAACTTGAAGATGTAATGGCCATGTCAATTGACCTAACTAAATCCTGACACTTAGAAAAAGATGGAATTCTTAATGCTATTTTAGAATTACTCATTAGCCAATTAGGGCATTGATCATTAACATTTATAACCCATGTATGAGGCCCTGGCCATTTAGAAAATAATGTTTTTTTTGTAGCATCATTTAATGGATTTATAAAGCTATTAAATTGCTTTATTGATGAGCCAATAATAATAAAATTTTTATTACGTAATCTTTTTTTAAGTTTAATAATTTTATTTATTGCTTTTTTATTTTTAGGGTCACATCCAATCCCAAAGCATGATTCAGTAGGGTAGGCGATAATACCTCCTCCACGAATAAAGCGAGCTAGCCTATTATTTTTCATAAGATTTTCTTTAATGCTTTGCTACCAATATCTGTTCTATATTGCATACCATTAAATTCAATTTTTTTAACTAAGGCATAAACCTGTTCCTGAGCATTTTTTAATGAAGCTCCTTTAGCTGTTACACTAAGGACTCTCCCACCAGCTGTATAAATTTTTTTGTTTTTTAATATTGTGCCAGCATGAAATATGTAGGAATCTTTATGATTATGATTATGATTTAATATTTCATCATTAATTTTAGGCTGATTGGGATAATTATCTGCAGCGATAACAACAGTTATTGCTGAACCATTCTCCCATTTAGCTTCATAATTTTTAATATCTTTATTTGCTGCAGCTAAAAGTATTTCAAATAAATCACTTTTAAGCCTAAAAAGAATTGGTTGTGTTTCTGGGTCCCCCATTCGACAATTAAACTCGAGTGTTTTAATCTTATTATCTTTATCAATCATTAAACCGGCGTATAAAAAACCTGTAAATTCTATACCATCTTTTTTCATGCCTTCAGTAGTGGGCTCGATGACTTCACTCATAATTTTTCTATGTAACTCTGGAGTCACAATGGGGGCAGGAGAATAAGCCCCCATCCCTCCTGTATTAGGACCTAAATCTAAATCTAATAACCTTTTATGGTCTTGGCTTGATGCTAAAGGAAGAATAGAATTACCATCACATATAACAATGAAGCTAACTTCTTCCCCTGTTAAAAATTCTTCAATAACAACTCTAGCCCCTGCATCACCAAATAAATTATCTTCAAGCATAGAATCTACTGCAGCCAATGCATCCTGAATAGTCATTGCCACCACTACCCCTTTTCCAGCAGCTAGCCCATCCGCCTTAATTACAATCGGAGCTCCTTGGTCATTTATATATTTATGAGCATCTTTAATCTTTGTAAATGTTTTATATTTTGCTGTTGGAATTTTATGGCGCTCCATAAAAGATTTTGCAAAATCTTTTGAGCTTTCAAGCTGGGCTGCTAATTTTTTTGGACCAAAAATTTTTAATTTATTTTCCATAAAGGTATCTACAATTCCTTTAGAAAGAGGAACTTCTGGGCCAATAATTGTTAAATCTATTTTTTCTTTTTTTGCAAATAAAACTAATTGCTTTATATCGTTAATATTGATATCAATATTTTTTATTTTTTCTTCTAAGTCAGTTCCGCCATTACCTGGAGCAACAAAAACCTTTTTAACAAGTGGACTTTGTTCTATCTTCCATGCAAGTGCATGTTCGCGGCCTCCATTACCAATGATTAGAGCTTTCATCTTTAATGCTTAAAGTGCCTTATGCCAGTGAATATCATTATTAAACCGTGCTCATTAGCTGCCTCAATGACATCACTATCTTTGATGCTACCCCCAGGTTGGATAACGCATTTTGCACCGTAACTTGCAAGAACATCTATACCATCTCGGAAGGGAAAAAATGCATCTGAGGCAACCACACTATCGGTTAAGGATATGTTGGCATTTTCTGATTTTATTGCAGCTATACGAGTGCTATCAACTCTACTCATCTGACCTGCACCAACCCCAAGAGTTCTTTTATCTTTACAGAAAATAATTGCATTAGATTTAACATGTCGTGCAACTTCCCAAGCAAAATTTAAATCTTCTAACTGTTCAGGGCTAGGTTTTAATTTAGTCACAACTTTACATTTATTAATATCTAGTTTGTGATTGTCACTTGTTTGGACTAACCAGCCCCCACCAATTTTTTTGAAATCTAAATTATTTTCTAATGCATTAATTTCAACTTGTAATAATCTGATGTTTGCTTTTGTTTTAAAAATATTTAATGCCGCTTTTGAATAACTGGGAGCAATAATGACTTCAACAAATTGATTCATAATTAATTCAGCAGTTTCTGAGTCCATTTCTTTATTGATTGAAATAATACCACCAAATGCAGAAGTTGAATCAGTTGAAAAAGCCCCTTTGTAAGCATCTTTAATTTTTATAGCAGTGCATACCCCACAAGGGTTTGCATGTTTAACAATTACACAAGTAGGAGCAGAAAATAACTTAACACATTCCCATGCTGTATCTGAGTCATTTAAATTGTTGAATGATAGTTCTTTACCTTGAATTTGTTTAAAATTTGCAAGGGAGCCATTTTGAATTTTTGGCTCAACATAAAAAGCAGCTGATTGATGAGGATTTTCTCCATAACGCATATCCATTTTCTTATTCATGTTTTGAGTTAAAGTGTTAGGAAAGTTTCCCTGTTTATCATTCTTGGAAAGATATTCACTAATAACTTTATCGTAATGTGCTGAATGTGAAAAAGCATTTTGGGCAAGTTTGAATCGATATGCTTCGCCTAGTGCACCGTTATTCTCTATTAATTGCTGAGAGAAATTATCATATTCATTGGGATTGGTTAATATGGCAACACTTTTATAGTTTTTCGCAGCTGCCCTAACCATTGTAGGACCCCCAATGTCAATATTTTCAATTGCTAGCTCTAAATTACATTTAGGATTATTAATTGTTGATTCAAATGGGTATAAGTTAACAATAACAAGATCAATTTGAGGGATACTTTGTTTTTTAAGTGTATCAATATGTTTTGGGTTGTCTCTTTGAGCTAAGATTCCCCCATAAATTTTTGGATGTAAAGTTTTAACTCGACCATCAAGCATTTCAGGAAATTGAGTATATTCACTCACCTCAGTTACTTTAATATTGTTTTCTTTTAAGAGGTCTGCAGTCCCGCCTGTGGAAATAATTTCAATATTTAAGTCTTGTAATATTGTAGCCAATTCTAAAATATTTGATTTATCAGAAACACTAAGTAATGCCCTGCTTATTTTAATCATCTTATGTTTGAATTTTGTGTTGTTTAAGTTTTTTTCTAAGTGTATTTCTATTAAGGCCAAGAATATCTGCAGCTCTACTTTGGTTTCCTTCTGCATGATTCATAATATAGAGTAAAAGTGGCTTTTCTATAGATTGAATCACCATATCATAAACATCATTAGGGTTTTCGCCAGACAAATCTGTAAAGTATTGATCTAAGAGAATATCAATATCATTAGATAGGTTAGCTTTACTCATTAAGCAACAAAGCCAAGTTCATTTTCAGAATCTTCATATGTGACATATTCGTTAAGCCTTCTTAATTCATTAAAGTAATGTTTAATAGATTCAATTTGCTGAGAGGTTCCATCAATTTGATTCATGTTAAATCTAAATTGAGCTGAATTTTTAAGCCCTTTTGTATACCAAGAGATATGTTTTCTAGCAATTCTATGACCCCTCTCTGCCCCATAAAAATCATATAAATCAATTACATGTTGAATAGTAGTTGTTTCTATTTCGCTTATGGTAGGCCGAGCCATATGCTCACCAGTTTTTAAAAAATATTCAATCTCCCTAAATATCCATGGTCGGCCTTGAGCAGCTCGACCAATCATTACACCATCCGCCTTTGTGTATTCAAGTACAAACTTTGCTTTTTCTGGAGTCGTAATATCTCCATTGGCTATAACTGGGATACTTATTATTTGCTTAACATTAGCAATAGTGTCATATTCAGCATCACCTTTATATAAGCAAGCCCTTGTTCTTCCATGCATTGATAGAGCCTGTATACCTGAATCTTCAGCTATTCTTGCTATTCTAGAAGCATTTCTATTTTCTTTGTCCCATCCAGTTCTTATTTTTAGAGTTACAGGTATATCAACAGATTTAACTACTGCAGTAAGAATTTTTTCAACTAATTTTTCTTTTTGAAGTAGCGCTGACCCGGCCATAACGTTGCATATTTTTTTTGCAGGACACCCCATATTTATATCAATAATTTGGGCACCTTTTGCCATATTAAATTTTGCAGCTTCTGCCATCATATCAGGGTCAGACCCAGCAATTTGAACAGAGATTGGTGCGACTTCACCCTGATGATTTGCTCTTAAAAGAGTTTTTTCACTTCCATAAAGAAGAGAGTTTGAAGTAACCATTTCACTTATTGCCATACCAGCACCATAATGCTTACATAGCATACGGAATGGGCGATCAGTAACTCCAGCCATCGGAGCTAAAACCAAGTTATTTTTAAGCTTATGAGGCCCTATCTGCATATTTTAAATTTACTTAAAGATAAATGAAATGCTTATTTTATAATCAATTGGGCGATTCTCAAAGTTTAATTTTCTCGCCAATTAAATTGTAATTTTTCCAGATGGCTCTTAAGGTCTGCCATTGCTTTATTAACATTATTAGAGGCGCCCTTTACTCCAAGTTCTAATGTTTTATTTGGTCTTAATTTAGGAAGGCTATATATTTTAATTTCTTTATTTTTATTTTGTATTTCATTCATTGTATCAATTAACATACTTTCGCTAACATCATCTAGCCAAATGGATTGGTCTTCAACATCTTTGAAGTTAATGAGAGTTTTGTAGCGATTATTTATTACCCAGTCAATCATTGGCCATGCCATTTCAGGAAATCCTGGCATGAAATGATGGTGATTAATTAAAAACCCTGGAATATTATTTATAACGTTAGGAATCAGTTCAGCATTGTCTGGAAGATCTGCCATTAAAATTCTTTTTGGATATGCATCTTTACCAAATTGATTCTCAATAAGTTGTTTTGCTTTAGAGTTTTGAACTATAGGATTTTTATGTGCAAGTGCAGCTGCATGTCTAGTAAAATCATCTGGTGTGGCACCTATTCCCCCAAAACAAAAAACAATAGATCCAATTTTCTCTTGAATAATTTTTCTGATTATCTCTAAATCATCTGGAATATAGTCGACCTTTGAAAGGCATAATCCATAATCTTTTAATTTTTTAGATAGGTGTTTAAGATGTTTGTCTTCTCTTTTTCCGGATAAGATTTCATCCCCTATAATGACAGCATGGATTTCTTTTTGAGATATATCTAATAAATTTAGTGAGTTTTCAGTACTAATGAGCTTGCTCCCAATTATCACCTTCTCCAATATCAGCAATTAGTGGAATAGACAATGAAGCAACTTCCGCCATTAGTTTAGGAATTATTTTTTTAAAAGTTTGTACTTCATTGTTAGGAACTTCAAAGACAAGTTCGTCATGCACTTGCATAATCATTTTCCCTTTAATATTGGGCTCAACTTGAATCCAATTATGAACCTCAATCATAGCTAATTTAATTAAGTCTGCTGCGGTACCTTGCATTGGGCCATTGATTGCAGCTCTTTCAGCAGCAGCTCTCATAATTCCATTGGAGCCATTAATTTCAGGAAGCCATAACCTTCTCCCAAAAAAAGTTTCAACATATCCTTTTTCTTTAGCTGTTTGTTTTGCATCTTCCATGTACTGCTTTACAGAGGGATATTGAGTGAAATAACAATCAATATAATTTTTTGCAGCACTTATTTCAATATTAAGATTTTTAGCAAGACCAAAAGGGCTCATACCGTATATAAGTCCAAAGTTAATTACTTTCGCATACCTTCTTTGTTCATTTGAAACACTTTCCAAAGAAGTGTTAAATATTTCAGCGGCTGTAATTCTATGAATATCTTCATTATTTTTAAATGCTTGAATTAGGCGTTTGTCTTTTGATAAATGTGCCATTATTCTCAGTTCAATTTGAGAGTAATCTGCAGACATTATGACTGATCCTTCCGGAGCAATAAATGCTTCCCTTACTTTTCTACCCTCAGGCGTTCTAATCGGAATATTTTGTAAGTTTGGATCGGAACTAGCTAGTCTTCCAGTAATTGCAACTGCTTGGTTGTAGCTTGTATGAATCCTACCAGTAGCTTGGTTAATCATTTTTGGCAATTTGTCTGTGTATGTATTTTTAAGCTTCGATAAGCTTCGATGCTCTAAAATTAATTTAGGTAACGGATAGTCTTGGGCAAGAACTTGAAGAACCTCTTCACTTGTAGATGGTGTTCCAGTAGGTGTTTTTTTGAGTGGTTTAATTTTTAATTTTTCAAAAAGTATTTCTCGAAGCTGTTTGGGGGACGACAAATTAAAAGGCTGATCTGCAAGAACATAAGCTTCTTTCTCTAAGTTAATTAATTTTTCCCCAATTTCATGGCTTTGTTTTTGTAAGATTTTTGAGTCTACAAGCACCCCATTTCTTTCAACTTTAATTAGCGCCTGCATTGAAGGTATCTCAATGTCTTTATATACCTTTTGAAGTTTTTTATTCTCTTTTAGAAGATTATTTAAGTGTTGGAAGAGTTGAAGTGTAACATCAGCATCTTCTGCTGCATAAGGAGTAGCGTCTTCAATATATACCTGATCAAAGGTAATTTGCTTAACTCCTTTACCTACGAGAGACTCATAACTTATACAATCATGCCCCAAGTAGCGTTTACTTAATTTATTCATACCATGGCTTTGATTACTCTCCAAGACATAGCTCATCAACATTGTGTCCTCATCAATTCCTTTGAGACATACCCCATTATTAAGAAAAATATGTGCATCATATTTTATATTCTGTCCAATTTTAATAATCTTTGGATCTTCTAAGATAGGCTTTAGTTTTTCAATTACTAAATCTAAATTTAATTGAATAAAATTATCTGCACTTTGATGTTTTAAAGGTATATACGCTGCCGAACCAGGCTCAATTGAAATTGAGATGCCGACTAAATTAGCTACCATCACATTTAGTGAATCTGTTTCAGTGTCAATTGCGACAATTCTTTTTAATTTTATTTTTTGAATCCACTGGTTAAGAGTTTGTTTGTCATTAATTGTTATATATGAATTTTTGTCATTAAAATTAGAAATTTTGTTTGCTGATTCGATATTATCTATTTTATTTTTGACGATTCCATCACCGATAGAATCTTTTTGTTGAAGATCTTGAAGCCATCTCGAGAAGTTGAATTCTTTATATATTGTTTCTAAAATTTTATTGTCAGGGCTTTTTCTTACAAACTCATTCCAATTAACATTTATATCTAAGTCACACCTAATAGTAATTAAATCTTTTGCAGTTGGAAGCCAGTCAATTGCTTTCCTGAGATTTTCACCAACGACACCTTCAAATGTAGCTGAATTTTTAACAATTTTTTCAAGTGATTTGTGTTCATTTAGCCATTTTAATGCAGTTTTAGGACCTACTTTCTCTATACCTGGAACGTTATCAGCTTTGTCTCCAATTATTGTTAGATAGTCTATTATGAGTGAGGGAGGCACACCAAATTTATTCTTGACACCATCGATATCAAGCTTTTCGTTGGTCATTGTGTTAATTAATGTAGTTTCACTATTTACAAGCTGGGCAAGATCTTTATCGCCAGTAGATATAATAACTTTAATTTTATTAGCATTTGCTTTTTTTGAGAGAGTGCCAATAACATCATCAGCCTCAACAGAATCTTTTATCATCATCGGCCACCCCATTGCTGCTATTGCTTTTTTAAGTGGCTCTATTTGCATTGCTAACTCTTCCGGCATCCTAGGTCGATTAGCTTTATAATCACTGTATATGTCATTACGAAAAGTTTTCCCTTTTGCATCAAATATGCAGACACTATAATCAGATGGAAATTTACTATGAGTCAAGCGCAGCATATTTAAGACACCATAGATAACTCCTGTGGGGTGGTTTTCTTTATTTTTTAAGTCAGGTAATGCATGAAAAGCCCTGTATAAATATGAGGAACCATCTACTAATAATAATGTTTTCATAATATTTGATTGCTTAATTTATTTTCATGAATAAACTAACTGTATTAGGTTAGTTTATATGGGGTTTTATTTTAACATCTAGTTGCTTTTGTGATTATGTCAGATTTTGATAGAATAAAGCATGCGATAAAAGGAATATTAAATGTACAAGTTTTTAAGATTATTGCCAGTTGTTTTTTATTTAACAGTTTGGGATATCTCTTACGCAGAAGAAACTCAGATATTAGAAGACGTTACTCCTGCAGAGTCTACTTATGAGTCTGATTTTACAGATGAGCCAGAAGTTACAATTACGAAAGATGGTGAAGCGACATCGGAAGAATATCGAATTAATGGAAGACTATATATGGTTAAAGTAACTCCAGATGGCGCTCCCCCTTATTATTTATATAAAGAAGCTGAAGGTAGTGGATGGTTAAGGGTGGATGGGCTTTCAGAGCCATTAATTGTTCCTCAATGGGTAATATTCGAATTTTAATAATTTTCTAAGAATAAAGGGGCTAACCCCCTTTTTTAATTTATGGCTGTCTATACATCAATTGATTCAACTGATTTAACTAATTGGATGAAAGAATTTAATCTTCAAGGACCTGTTAACTTCAAAGGTATTTCTTCTGGCGTTACTAATTCTAATTATTTAATTACCTTACCTGCTGTAAATTATATTTTGACTATCTTTGAGCATAGCCATATCGAAGAGCTCCCATTCTATGTAGATTTAATGATTTATTTGTCTAAAGAAAATTTTTTATGTCCTAGGCCGATTGAAAATAATATCGGACAAGCATTGGGTTTATTGAAGGATAAGCCTGCATTAATGGTCTCTTTTCTAGACGGAAAAGAAATAGATATTAGGAATACAAAGAGCTGTTATTTAGTTGGCCAATATTTAGCGAGGTTACATTTAACAACCAATAATTTTCCACAATCAAATGAAAATACTAGAGACTTACGCTGGATATCTGATATGTACCTAAACCTTAAAGAATATTTATCTCCGGAAGATCAAAAAATAATAGAATTTGAAATTAATTACCATAAAGAAATAGATAAAGGTGAGCTTCCTGAAGGAATTATCCATGGAGATCTTTTTAGGGACAACGTGCTTTTTTTAAATGATAAGGTTTCTGGGTTTATTGATTTTTATTATGCCTGCAATGAGAAATTTATTTATGATATTGCTATAGCTATTAACGATTGGTGTATAGACAATGATGGAAAAATTAATACATTAATGTATTCAGCGTTTATTGATGGATATCAATCGGAAAGAAAACTCACAGATAATGAGAATGAATATTTTAATAGTGCTTTAAGACTTGCTGCTCTTAGATTTTGGTTGTCTAGACTAGGAGATTTTCATCATGCTAAAGAGGGTGAGATTACCTCTATAAAAGACCCAAATCATTTTAAAGATATCTTACTGAATCGACAGACTATGGAGAATTATGTTAATTAAAGTAAAAAATTGGATACAAAGTTGTTTATTTTTATTTAAGAAATCTGTCAGACAGTCTTTATTTTTGGGGATGCTATACATAACTATAATTTTATTTATTCCAATGCTTCCAGTGCTAAAATTTTTTTCGCCAATTACAATTTTCCTTTATCCATTTATAGTTCTGATTTATATTCATTTTTATAGAGAATTGGATGCAAAAAGAAATTTTGGTATTCAGCAAATTTTTAATTTATTAAAAATAAAATTTAAACCACTTCTTTTTATAGGCGGCCTCACTTTTATTTTTTCAACATTATTATCTATGATTTTTTATGCTGACCTTGTTCCAAAAACTGATGAAATTAAATCAATAACTGAGTTGAGTAAAGAATACCAACCTACCTTTATTAAGCTTATTTTGATTTCAATACCATTTATTATGGCAACATGGTTTTCTCCCATGCTTATTTTTTATAACCAATACGGAGCTATGAAAGCAATTAAATCTAGTTTAGCAGGCACTTTAATGTTTTCTATACCGCTTTTATTAGGATGGGCTATATTGACAGGAAGTTTCGTTGTTATTATTTTGTTAGCAACTTTTTTCTTTTCAGTATTATCATTTTTGGGGCAAAATTCTATTTCATTTTTAACAAGTCTTTTTTTACTAGTATCTTTTACTGCTTATATTTCAATATTATTCATATTCCAGTATGTCACTTACAAAGATATTTTTGAGCCTTTAAAAATTAAGTCGTAGTAAGTTTAGCAAATTCCATTGCTAGCCATTTTACCCCGTGCTTAGTGAATTTAATTTGAATGCGCAGGTCGTTTTCATTTCCTTCATACCCGGTTACTACTCCTTGTCCAAATTTTGGATGAGTTACTGTAGAGCCAATTTTTATTTTATGTTTAGATTCAGAATGGGGTGCTGTTTTTATTGCACTTGAAATAATATCTTGTTTTTTCATAGAGTTGAGTCTTTTTACAAGCTTATCAGGGATTTCATCTAAAAAACGCGATGGAATGTTATATCTAGTTTGACCATGAAGCATTCTAGATTGAGCCAAAGTGAGGTAGAGTTTATTTTTAGCTCTAGTGACAGCTACATACATCAATCTTCTTTCTTCTTCTAGCCCATCAGATTCCGACAAACTTTGTTCGTGTGGACACAAGCCGTCTTCAAGTCCAGTTATAAATACAACATCAAATTCTAATCCTTTTGATGAATGGATAGTCATTAATTGAAGAGCGTCATCACCAGCTGATGCTTGAAGTTCGCCACTCTCTAGAGAGGTAAAGTTAAGAAATTCTACTAAGGTGAGCGCCTCATTTTCAATCTCAGTAGTATTTATAAAAGTCACAGCAGCAGAAACTAATTCGTTTAAGTTTGATACGCGATCAACCCCATCCTTGTCTTTTAAATAATGATCTTTTAGACCCGAATGAGTAACAATCGATTCTATAGATTCTGCAATAGAGGCCCCCTGAATTTCATCTTCTAAGGTTTTAATCAATTGTACAAAAAATGGTACTCCCTTTTTAATATTTTCATTTTGAGATTCTATTTTTTTTGCAGCTTCCCATAGTGAGCAATTATCCACCTTCGCTTGGTCTTGCAGCTGCTCTATAGCTCTGGCACCAATACCCCTGGTTGGGAAATTAATTATCCTTAAAAAAGCATTATCATCTGTTTTATTTGAAATTAGTCGAAGATATGCCAATGCATTTTTAATCTCAGCGCGCTCAAAGAATCTTAAGCCACCATAAACTCGATAAGGGATATTATTGGAAACAATGGCATGTTCTAGAACGCGAGATTGAGCATTACTTCTATATAAAATTGCAATCTGACTGTAGTTTAACCCGCCTCGGTGGAGCATCTTAATTTCGTCTAGAATAAAATTAGCTTCATCATAGTCACTTATACCAATATATTGACGAATTAGATCACCATTCCCTGATGCCGCCCAAAGGTTTTTCCCAAGCCTATTTGCATTGTTATCTATTATTGCATTTGCAGCATTTAGGATATTATTTTTAGAGCGATAATTTTGCTCAAGTTTAATAATATTTTTAATTTTGAAATCTCTTTCAAGGTCCTGCATATTCCCAACTCTTGCTCCTCTAAAAGCATATATGGATTGATCATCATCGCCGACAGCGAACACAAAGTTATCTTTACCTGCTAACAATTTAAGCCATTTATATTGAAGCTCGCTAGTATCCTGAAATTCATCAACTAAGATGTGCTTAAATCTTTGTTGGTAATGTTCGTTAATGGGAATATTATTCTTTAATAACTCGTAACACCCTAAAAGTAATTCTGGAAAATCAGCAACCCCTTCTCTTTGGCATTGCTTTTCATACTCACCATAAATTTCATTAACTCTTTTTGTGTGTGGGTCATATGGTTTAACATTAATAGACCTGATTCCCTCATCTTTTTTCCCATTAATAAAATATTGAATTTCTTTTGGGGGGAAGGTATCAGTATCAACATTCATCGCTTTCATAAGTCTTTTGATTGCTGATAATTGATCTGAGCTATCTAGAATTTGGAATGTTTCTGGAAGTTTCGCTTCTCTATGATGAATTCGTAACATGCGATTACATAAACCATGAAATGTACCAACCCACATACCTCTTGTGTGTATCGGAAGCTGTTCAGTCACTCTCATTAACATTTCTTTAGCTGCTTTATTTGTAAAAGTAACAGCAAGCAAGCCTGTTGGACTTGTTATTTGATTTTGAATAAGCCAAGCAATTCTTGAAGTAAGTACTTTTGTTTTTCCACTCCCGGCACCAGCCAGTATCAAAGCCGACTGATTTTCTAAAGTGATCGCCTTAATTTGAGCTTCATTTAGATTTTCTAAAAATTTTGTATTTTCTTGAGGTTGATTCATGAGTTGTAATGCTACACCAAATAATTTTTATCAGGTACAAAAAAGGCCTCAAAAGAGACCTTTTTTACTAATTAAATTATAATTAATTACATCATGCCGGGCATACCACCCATACCACCCATACCACCCATACCACCCATATCAGGAGCACCACCGCCAGCAGCATCATCTTTTGGAAGATCAGCAATCATGCATTCAGTAGTGAGCATTAACCCTGCAACTGAAGCAGCATTTTGAAGTGCTGAGCGAGTTACTTTAGTAGGATCCAATACGCCCATTTCAACCATGTCGCCGTAAGTTTCATTCGCAGCATTAAAACCATAATTACCTTTACCATCAATGACTTTATTAACTACTACAGATGGCTCAATTCCTGCGTTTGATACAATTTGACGCAACGGATCTTCAACTGCACGAAGTACAATTTGAATACCTGCATTTTGATCGGCATTATCACCTTTAGTTTTAGAAATTGCATCAAGGGCTCTAATAAGTGCAACTCCTCCACCAGGAACAATTCCTTCTTCAACTGCTGCTCGAGTAGAATGAAGAGCGTCTTCTACACGTGCTTTTTTCTCTTTCATTTCAATTTCTGTTGTAGCACCGACTTTAATTACTGCTACACCACCAGCAAGCTTTGCAATACGTTCTTGAAGTTTTTCTTTGTCGTAGTCACTTGACGAGTCTTCAATTTGAGCTTTAATTTGCCCTAGTCTAGATTTAATTGCATCTGCTTTTCCAGCACCATCAATAATGATAGTATTTTCTTTGCCTACCTCAATTTTTTTTGCTTGACCAAGGTCCTCAAGTTTTATATTTTCAAGCGAAAGACCAACTTCATCTGATATTACAGTTGCTCCAGTTAGGATAGCAATATCTTCTAGCATCGCCTTTCTTCTATCACCAAAACCAGGAGCTTTTACAGCAACTGCTTTTATAATGCCGCGTATATTATTAACAACAAGAGTTGCTAAAGCCTCACCTTCAATTTCTTCGGCAATAATTAGCAGCGGTTTACTTGCCTTAGCCACTTGTTCTAGAGTAGGAAGTAAGTCTTTAATGCTAGATATTTTTTTATCATGAAGGAGTACAAAAGGCTCTTCTAACAAAGCAATTTGTTTGTCATTATTATTAATAAAATATGGTGATAAATATCCTCGATCAAATTGCATTCCTTCTACAACATCTAATTCATTTGTAAGTCCAGAACCATCTTCGACAGTAATAACACCTTCTTTGCCTACTTTATCCATAGCATCAGCAATAATTTGACCTACTGCAACATCAGAATTAGCTGAAATTGAACCAACTTGTGCAATTTCTTTTGATGTATTACATGGCTTACTTTGCTTATGTAGTTCATTCACTGCAGATTCTACTGCTTTATCAACACCCCTTTTTAAATCCATTGGGTTCATCCCTGCAGCAACTGATTTCATTCCTTCACGAATAATTGCTTGAGCTAGAACAGTTGCCGTCGTTGTGCCATCACCTGCATTATCTGAAGTTTTAGATGCAACTTCTTTTACCATTTGTGCACCCATATTTTCAAACTTATCTTCTAATTCAATTTCTTTTGCAACAGACACACCATCTTTTGTGATTGTCGGTGCTCCAAAAGATCTTTCTAAAACAACATTTTTACCTTTAGGTCCAAGTGTCACTTTAACTGCATTAGCTAATGTGTTGACTCCTTTAACCATCTTCTGACGAACATCATCGCCAAATCTTACGTCTTTAGCTGCCATTTATTTTTCTCCAATTGTGTATTTAATAATTTACTGGTATTTATTCAACAATACCCATAATGTCTTCTTCTCTCATTACAAGAAGCTCTTCACCGTCTACCTTCACTGCTTGGCCGGCGTATTTACCAAAAAGAACTTTTTCACCAACTTTTACGTCTAGTTTACGACTTGAACCATCTTCAAGGATTTTTCCATTTCCGACAGCTTGTATCGTTCCTTGATCAGGTTTTTCACCTTCAACACTTTCAGGGATAACGATGCCTGATGCAGTTGTTCTATCTTCTTCAAGACGCTTTACAATTACACGATCATGTAAAGGACGAATTTTCATGTGTAAGT
>Ga0209710_1001352_pt1 | contig 19037 bp, 16 predicted proteins | sample ArcticOcean_MG_C_5_FD_187436 | JGI IMG/M metagenome (GOLD analysis project Ga0209710, IMG submission 187436) | Marine microbial communities from western Arctic Ocean - ArcticOcean_MG_CB4_138 (SPAdes) (version 2) | ecosystem: Environmental > Aquatic > Marine > Oceanic | place: Arctic Ocean...
GAAACAAGTTTAGAGTTCCCGAAAATAGATTTAGATTTAGAGCAAATGCAGGAAGACTTAGGGGCGAAGTTTTGCCAGGAAGGATTCGTGCTGAATTACGGGAACTATGAAGAAGAACAGAAGATCTTAAAGAACGAATGCGCGGTTATTGATAGGAGCATGTTTGGCGTGTATAGGATATTCAGTCGCACTGATTACGACCAGTTCTTTGAGAAACTTTTGTTAAGAGCGGTCGATGGGCAAAGGAGCGACGCGCGCGTAGTATCGCAATCGTTGAAGGAAGTGAGAGCTGGTCAAGGCAAGAGATTAGGCAACTTCGACGTTTATAGGCAAGAGTCCGGCGCGTTTCTAGTCGTCGTGAATAGGGCCATGAAAGGTATGGTCGAAGAATGCGCGCGTGTAAGTGAACTCGAGCAATGCGTGAACTTAGCCGCGAGGACTGTTTTATTGACCGTATGTGGTCCAAAGACGAAAGAGGTTTTGAGAATGACCGGATTAGTAGATGTTTTAGAGAATAGCGATGCCGGGACGCACGCGCATAAGGTGTTCGGGTTCGAAAACAGGCCAGTCGTGTGTTGCAAAACGAACGAGTTTGTTGGGATGAACATTGGTGATGATGCGGTAAACTTTGTAGTCGACGAAGGTGTCGCCGGGCAAGTATTTTCGGCAATTATTAAAGCCGGTGCAATAGCGGTCGGGACCGAAGCTTTAGACGAAATTTGTAATAATACTTAACTCTTTCTTCATTATTATTGAGCATAATAATATTCTATTATTACTATTATTATTATTATTATTATTATTATTACTATTATTACTCAAATCCAAAAGCGTCGACTTTCGTGACGTCGAGTTGGATGATTTCGCATTTCGTTCCGTTTCCGAATAAATCGCCTAGACTTGGAACCGTTCTTCCATCGTCTCCGTGGCAAAACTCTTTAATATACGTACCGGCTTCGGAGCGCATTTCAACGAACACGACGCGACCTCGCGTTCCTGGAACGATTGAAACCGTTATTTCACGCAACGTTCGAGAACGGACTAAATCGGATCTTCTATGAGAAACACGAATTGGCGTTTGTTGTTTCAACTCTAATTCCTTCATCAAGCTAATCGTTTCGCATATGTTTGAATCCATTGGGATTGGAGGCGTACAAACGCACACGCACGAGTAACTTTTTTCCTTTTCGTTACCTTCTAAACGTAAACCTACGCTTTTATAGGTTTCTTTTGGAACCACGCGTAAGTTGTACGCTTTCACGTCAGTTTTCATGAAAGAAACTTCGTTCATCTTTACCTCTGCTTGTTTCAAGTTTTCAATCAACTCGTTTACATTCGCTTTCGGGTTATGTAACTCTAGGACAAACGGTCGACCGTCGCCTAACATGCGCACGTCCAAATCTTCTCGCCCGGACGAATTAAATTTCGCGCCATCCGCTTTAGCTGCTTCTAAAATTGCTGCTTCGAGCGCATCTTGTACACTTTCGGTTCCGCGCGCCCATTTCACTGGACAATTCGACCAAGGCGATTGAGGAACGTTTCTAGCAAATTTTGCATATCGTCCGGCAACATAAACTGGTGAAGCCCAAGCTCGTATGCGCACTTTCAATTTATTATTATTATTTATTTGTCGTTGTTCTATCGCTTTGTAAGTGTTATTAAACAGCGCACTCATTAAAGTCTCCGTAGATGCTTTAGCGAGCTCGCTCGAGAATCCCGACGTCGAAGTTTCCTTGTAAACTCTGGCATATTCCAACCTCGCGTCTTCAAAAGCTGCGCCCCATTTCGGATCCGGCTGCGATAACGCCAATTCCCAGTGTGGTTTCTTATCTTCCCTACGTTTCCTTTTCTTCAAGTTTTTCTGACGATCGTTCGGTCTTTTTATGTTGAACGCTTTCATAGCCCGAAAGTCATCTATGACATCTATTTGCTTCGCTTTATTATCATCATCATCATTTCTTGCCTCGTGAACGCCGTCTTTACTATAAATATAATCTTTCGACGAAGGTACGTTCTCGTACTCCAAAAACAGCGTCACTGTCGCCTTCTGCTTATCTCTCGTATGCATAACGTTCTTGCAAGTAGCGATACTTCTCACGGCATCTATCGCGATCGATCGCATAATAGTCAAAGCGTCTTCATTATTATTATTATTATTATTATTACTATTATTATTCTCATTATTACTATCGATGTTATTGTTATTCTCGCCGTTTCTCTTCATCGTCGCGCTATTCCTATTCTGTTTCCCAAAATCCCCTTTATCTTCATCTGCATCATCCTCGTCTTTCTCATCGTCGTCGTCGTACTCATCCTCATCTCTCGCGGCAGCGGCATTAGCAACAATCACAGAATCGGTTTGACGTCTTCTCCGCCTCTTCCTAATCTCTGCACAAACCCTAAACCTAAATGCCACACTCTGCGGCATCGCGACGTCGACCAAAACTACGTCCTCGCAAGTGATCACCCTCCTCTTCTCCATCGGACGATGATCTCGTTCGCTCGTTACTCCCGTTAATTTCTTTGCCAGCGCGTTCATCGTTCTCACGCCTACGAAATCATCATCATTCGTTTCTTCTTCCTCTTCCAACTCTCCGTCTTCGAATTGGAAACAACCGAGGCAACGAGGACATAACCTAAACCGGGTCGTACGTAGACACGCTCGATCAGGTTTCGGAGAGTAGTTCAAAGCTAAGGAGCACGTTGAGCACAGTCGTTCGTTGAAGAACGCGTCGTCGTCGTCGTTAGTCATTTATTTAATTGAGCATAAACTTTCTTTTCTACTGCTTAAACATTTGAGGCAGTTTTTCAGCCTTACATGAAATAAAAAGTGCGTACTTACTACTAGTCTACTACGGGTCCAGTACGGTACGGCATACTCGTATATGTATAAACTTTCTCTGCCGCTTAAATGAAATAAAAAAGTGCATACGTACTACTACGGTATGTACGCATAATAAATTAATTACAAGTTTTCTAAGGAAACGGAGACCTCTTCCCTGGTATCGAGCGATTTAACGCTGTACGAAGCCGCTTCAAGGTCTTTTAAACCGATCGTGATTAAACGCTTAGCGCCGACGCGTTCGCAGTGTTTGAACGTCCATTTCTGTTTCTTGTCGTCGTCGAGGACGAGGTCGACTTTTCTTCCTTTGAGGCGCAACTTTTGAGCGGCTTTTATTGCATGAGCGCGACATGATTTGTCCATGGAATACACGACGTCGTCTACGTTCATCGTTTTTAAGGAGTCTTCGGGGAATAGGCCGCGGTCTTTTAAGAGTTCGACTATTACGGCGTCGCCAAAACCGAACCCGACCATCGAAGTCGGTTCGCCTCCTAGAGTCGAGATTAAGCCGTCGTAGCGACCGCCGCCGCATATTGCTCTTAATTCACCGCGACGATCGAAGCCTTCGAAGACGACGCCGGTGTAATATGCCAATCCACGAACGACAGAGGCATCAAATACGAGCCAGTCTTTAATGCCATACGCTTCGGCGAGTTCGAATAATTTCTCCATTTCCTTTGTAGTCTCGTCGTCTTCGCCGAGTAACTCTTTCAAACCTTCTAAAGTTTTTATTTCCATACATTTAAGTACGTTCTCAGTAGCTTCAGTGCTTAATCCGACTTCGTTTAATTCTTCGATAATTTTCTCTCTCGGTAATTTTTCAATTTTATCTACGACGACGCATACGTTTGCAAAAATCTCTTCGGGTACGCCGGATTGCTTCATCGCGGCCGCTAACACTTTTCTAGAATTCACTTTAATGCCAACATCTTTATTGCTAATGCCGACGGATTCAAAGAACGAACAAATAGCACTTAATAACTCAACCTCGGCCTCGACGCCAGCGACGCCGATAATATCCATATTCCATTGATAATGCTCTCTTCTTCTCCCTCTCGTCATCCTCTCGTATCTCCAACACTGCCCGATCGCGAACCATTTCGCCGGTAAAGCCAAACTCTTCCCTTTCTGCATGATCAACCTGGCTAAACTCGGAGTCAACTCCGGTCTCAAACTCACCCTTCTATCTCCCTTATCCAAAAAATTATACAACTGCGATTGAATCTCTTCCCCGGCTTTCCTCGTGAACAACCGTTCGGACTCTAAAACCGGGGCGTCGAACTCTTCGAATCCAAAGCGTTGCGCCGTCGCGCGGAAATTATCAAACAACCACGTGCGCTTCCGCATCTCCTCCGGTGGGAAATCTCTCGTTCCTTTCGGTGGTTGTAAATCGATCATTTCTTCCACTCGTTCGCTTTTGTTTTCTTCTCGCTGGTTTGCTTTTTTTATCATCGCGGTCCTTTGCCCGTTCTTACTGCCTTCGTCGTTCCCGCTCGCTAAGGCGCTAGTAGTAAGTACGCACTCGACACCATCATCAAACGCGTCAGTAGTAAGTGTTCTAGAATTCGCAGAAGAGCACTTCATAGATCTCAAACGCACTGAATTTAAAAATACTAAATCACTCGCATTATTACGAATTCTTTGCCTGTTACTATTATTGTTATTATTGTTATTGTTATTACTATTACTCGTCGTCGTCGTCAAGAAGGGAGAAGAATTGGATAATCTGCAAATGTTTGGTTTTGTGAAAAAGGCGTGATTATTTTTAGCACGCGCGATTATCTGCGTCATCGCCCGCGCGGATAAGCGAGCGAGTCTGTTTTTATTGTTTTTATTGTTCACGTTGTTGCCATGGTTTTGAGTGAGAGCGCGTGGGAGTTTGTGAGCGTTGGACATTTTGATCAAGATCGATCTCATCTTCTGACGCTTTCAAAGCGATGGTCTGATCGATGTTCAGTCAATAAAAAACATTGAGATTTGAGATGTGCTGCTTTGTTTGGTAATTTTTACAACGCATTCGCGATTTCGCGCGAGTACTGCTATTGCTACTGCTGCTACTGCTACTACTGATCCTCTTCGCGCATTCACGAAGGAGGACTGGGCCGCAAAAGTCCACTCGGTGCGCCAATCGGCGGCGCCGAAGCTTCTTCAAAGCCCGGGACTGGTTCGTTGGCAATCTGCAAATTTCTTGAGCAATATCTGCTATTAAAGGTGAACTCGTAAATCAGGGATGAGACCGTCGGCGAAGCTATCGATGCAGAACCGCTCGAACGACCAATGGTGTCTCTGAGACCACCCTTTTCGGTCCCATTGCGCGCTCTTCTTAACGAAATAATGTTTCGTCTCCCGAGTCTCTTTCGAAGTACCGAAACCGTATAAATCGACCGAACCGCATAGGTTTAGAGCTAATTGTATGCCGTAATAGCCGGCGGAGATTTTTAGGACGTTGCAGCGCTTATTCAGTTTCGCGTTTTCTATGCAAGCCAGATCTTCTATTCCCTTTATTTTGTTCATTTTCCAATACCAGAATATAAATTTCGAGTCCCTATGCGACGGGTAAACGAGTTTGCACGAGGAAGACGAAGCTTTGTTGCACATTTTGTCCGGCGGCGATGCCGTATAATGCATGCATATTTCGTTTCCGAAATCTTTCGAGCCTCGTTCGCCTTTCGCGCAGAAATCAGAGTTTTGTATTCTAATCGTCGTTTTGCTACCGACGACGTCTTCGTAGCCAACCGTCGGTGCATCGTTGAATCGAATGACGACGTCGTGCTTATCAATCTCTTTCCCAAAGTTCTCATTATTTCGAACGTTCCCATTCGATCCAACGACTGCACACGTGTTGAAGTTCAATAAATCGGGTAAATCTGGAGCCGATTCTTTCGTCGTCGCAATAAAACGCGAGCGCAAAATTGTTTGCACGCGCATCTTCTTATCCTTCACTCGATCTCCATATTTTTCTTCATAAACGTTCTTAAACGGGTCATGATTAACGCCCATCGCGCACTTTAAAACCTTCTCTCTCTCGAATTTCTCTGAATCAATTTTGATGTACCCGCGCATTTTCTCATTTTCTAAAGACCAAGCGCTTAAGGAACAATTTTCCCCGGCGTAAAGCAAAGGACATTTACATAGTCCGTTCACACAGCGTTCGTATTTCTCGCATGTTTCGTTGCACGAATTTTGTTGGTGTTGTTGCCGTTGTTGATTATTTCCATTATTATTTTGGTCCGCTTCTTCTTCGCTATTACTATCATCACTGTTTTTACTATTACTTTTACTCCCGTTCCTTGTCGTTAACGAAGAAGAAGAAGAAGAAGAAGAAGAGGAAGAACCGAACACGGCTTGACTGAACATATCGACCTTATCTTTCACGAAGAACGAAAAATGGTTATTCAAAGAACCATAATTCGCATAATTATCATTACTGTTCTTAAACGCGCTCTTCTTCTCGGTCTCTACTTCCTCCTCTCTCGCAGTCTTCGTCTTCATAGTCTCGAAGGCTTTTGTAACAGAAGAAGAAGAAGAAGAAGAAGAAGAAGAAGATTGCCAGCCGCCGCGCTCTGATATATCCTCCCCACGCGCGGTTAACTCCTGCGTCACTCTCGCGATAGCTCCTTCGGTCATCCTCAACTTCCTCTCTAAATCGACCAAAGAACTCCTCGCACTCCTCGCTCGAACGACTGTTCGTTCTATCAGTAGTACTAAGATAAGTACTACTAAAGTCCTCATTTTCCTCCTCATCATCATCATCTTTCGTTCTTCTTTCTTTTTTTCTCGCTCGTTCTCACTCCTGAACGAACAGTGAATCAATCAAACAATCAAATCAATCAGTCAAATCAATCAGTCAAATCAAATCAAATCAAATCAAATCAATCAGTCTTGGGCGTAACGAGAGAGAAATATATACCTATACAGCGCATAGACCCGAATTCTCTCGCTCTCTGTATTCCTCTCTCTCTCTGTCTCTTTTCTCTCTCTGGCGACTTTTATTAAAGACTATTATTGATACCAATACTCGTATTCGTCGCTTAAACTTTCGTTGATCAAAACAAAAGCATCGTTCATCAGCGGGTCCATTTTCTGCCACTTTTTCTACCATTTTTTCCCTTAAATCCACCCTATTTTTACTACTACAATAGACCTAAACCCTAACCTATAAAACCCTAAACCCTGTATGTTTGTGCCGAAAAATTTCACACGTTTCCCCTCAAAAGACAATACCATACTCAAACAAAACACTCCTACTGTTTTTCCGCCCCTACTGTGCTGCCCTGTTTCAATACTAACAACGCGAAGAGTTACTCAGGAGTACTTTACAATCGCACGACAGAGAGAAGAGATTGAAGTACAACACGCTAAGTAAAACAATAAATGGTACGCGATACACAGAGAGATAACAGAATCTAGCACTGAACGCCTATCGATGGCCATTTTCTACGAAAGTGTTTTCGTTTCGTTTTCCTGATTGGACCCGATTTCGATCACAGAGTTTTCGATTTGACGTTTCTTACTCGCGCTTTACTAACAAATCTCTTTCTACTGCTACTGTTATTATTATAATATTCTATAGGCGAAACCGGCGAATGCGGCCATGTTGCAGTTAATCGTAGGGTTCTTAGTCGGAGCCGTGTTCGTGAGCATATTCTCGACGAACACTGGTTCGAGCTATGCGGTACGTTTTTTCGCTTCCTCTTTAGGCAGAGTAAAGAGAGCTTTGTCTCCCCGTTCTTCGCTTTAGTCAACGAAAGAAAAGGCTTTCGCTGCAAGGGCGAGAGAAATACTCGCTCGTTCGAACTGTTGTTATTCGTGCCCGTTTTAATCGTTCGATTTTCGCGAGATTAGATTTACTCGTAGCGCTGAGCGTTGTACGCGTGCGCGTTTGATGCCGATTTCGAGAACGTTTTCACCGGTGTATTGTATGTACTGAACTGACGCTTTTTCCGATAACGCTCCTCGTTGTGTATTTATTTATTATGACTGTTATAGCAAACTGGGTACGGGTCGGCGATATTGTCGCCGACGTTTGGACATTACGACGAGTTGTTCTTGGGCGATCAGAACTCGTTCGATCCACCGACGAGGAAACCGGGGTATGTGTACAGATCGACGACTTATCAGTCCTTATATGATAAGACGTGGACCGAGGGCGGATACCCGGCGCAATCGTGCTGGGGATGCAGATTCGCCGTGGACGTGACGACGAAATTGCAATTTCATACCATGCTCGACGCAGGTACTGGCAACGGCGCCCTGACGAGATTAATGCGACAACATGGGAAGAACGCGTACGGTATTGAATTGTCTAGAGCGGTTTTGGAGAAGGAGTGCCCGGATTTATTATCAAAGAATTACGTCGAGCCAGGGATTTTAACAAACTTACCTTACGAAGATAACTCGTTTGATCTCGTCATGTCCTCGGACGTGCTCGAGCACATTCATCCAGAAGAAGTCGATCAAGTCGTCAAGGAATTAGTGCGAGTTTCGAGAAGACATTTATTCCTATCAATCTCCTTAAAAGGACACACGAAAGCTACCGCCGATAAAGACGACGAGGCGCACAGGCATACGATGTTACGTCCGCGCGAATGGTGGCACGCGATCTTCCGCAAACACGGTGCCGTCGTAAACGAAGAAATGCTTTGGGCCATGCAAGAGAAAGACTTCTCGTACGTCGGCGATAAGCTCGGTGATTGTCGCTGGGAAGGTAAACAAGACGACGGTGGTTTATACGAAGTCTGCAACGTCGATAATAAATGGTTAGTCGGCAAAAGAGAGCAAGAGAATTTGCGACGCGATCGTTGTTTAACGAACGCGAATAAGGAATTAGAGCCGTGGTTTTTCTCCTTTCGTAAAATTCGTTAACAACGACGCAGACGCAGACGAAGTAAAATAAATATATATGCGTAGTAGGTACACAACAACAACAACAACAACAACATAATCAATAATACTAACAATAAATCCCCTTCCGATTTGATTACGATTAAATATCTCGTCTTCCGCGTTCCCTCGTCATCGTCGTTGTCCACATCACGCGCGACCGAATTATCTTTCCAATCCTCCTCCTCATCATCATTCAATTCGATTCGTCAGAAAAAATAACATAAAATCCAAAACGTGATCTCGTAATCAAATGTTCACCACTACTGCGAATAAACTGCCGATACTGTTCTCGTTTTGCTCGTTGCTCTTAATGCCTGAGATCGTTCGCTCGAACGCTTGGTCGTTCTTCGGTGGCCCATCGCGCACTAAAGAAGCAAACGAGGACGTGTTCTTAACCACGCTTAAGCATGGGAAAGTGGAAGAAACGGTCGTCGTTGATAGCTTGGACGATCAAAGGGTCGAGCAGAAGTTCGAGTATTCGAATAAAGAACGAGTAGTTCGAGCAAATGATGACGACGACGATGATTCTGTTAAGAAGAAGAAGAAGAAGCTAAACATGAATCGAGTAAGCGTTGATGAGGATGAAGAAGAATATGCTCGTCCGCAAAATCGTGCTAACGCTAACGAGGAACGAAAAGAACGAAAAAGGAAGAAAAAACTGGACAGGGAACGGAAGAAGAACGCGATGGTCGAAGAGGAAGCGCTGAAGAAGAAAACGAGAGAGAGGAACGAGCGCGAGGAAGGCGAATCAGCGGCTGGATCGTTACACGAGGCCATAGATGACGACGATTTCGATGAATTAGAGGATTTATTGCGATGGAAACCGAATTTGAACGAACCGTGTAAGCGCATCGGGAAGACGAAGGATTTTACGCCGATCATGAAAGCCGCGCATTTAGGGCGATATAAGATGATCGATTTGTTATTAGATTACGGGGCAAACGCGAATGAAGTGGATTCGATTGGATATTCGGTTTTAATGCGCGCGGTGATGTCGAAGAGTTTAGAGAGCGTGAAAGTCTTAGTCGACGCAGGGGCGGTCGTGACTTACGTGCAGAAAACGGCTATGATGGATTTAGGATTAAGCGCGATGCGTTTAGCGCAAATGACGAATAGAAGAGATATGGTCGACGCACTCGAACAGGCTGGCGCGAACCCGAACGATGATGAATTCGAGCGCAGAGAACGAAAAAGGGAAGAATTAATGGAGAAAATGAAAAGAGACGCAGAAGAATCCGGCATCGAGTTCGACTCAATCGTTACTCCGGATAAAATGAACGTGAAAAGGGGCGACGACGACGTCGAGATTCTCATTTCGCACGAAGGCAAAAACGAAACAGTCTTAGGAAGCGAGAACTTGAAGAAATGGAGGGACGAGAAATTTCGAGAAGAGCGAGAGAACGCTCGAAAAGCAAAACTCAAAAAAGAAACGACGTTCGGCGAAGAAATGGAAAAAGAATCCATGATCGAAGACGAAGACGTTATTCCTACGAACAAAGACGAGCTCTAATACTAACACTACCTACCTACTTTACCTACTTAAATAAACGCCTAGTATGCTTACTCGTTCACTCTCTCTCGATCCTCTGACTCGCGCTTGCGAACCGACCGGCAACTACTACTACTCCCTCTCTCTCGCGCTCTCGAAACCGTCCAATGAAACGAACAACACTACCACTCCCTACTTTACCTACTCAATTAAACTACTCCTACGCTTACTCGTTCATTCGCTCGCGATCCTCTGACTCGCATTCGCTCGCGAACTGACTGGCACATTCAACTAACTCCCTCGCGTTCTCGAATTCGCTCAAGAACTCTTTCTTCACTGCTAAGCAGCATACGATCGATTTCCTCGTTTTCGTCCGTTGTTTCACTTTTACTGAGATCTGTTCGCATACGGTTTCCGAGAGTCCGTGGTCGTCTCTGAACCCTAATAAACACTTCGTCTCGAAGCATTCTTCGTTAATTGAACGTAAGCCTGCTTGCACGTCGTTTAAGCAGTGATAGATCGAGCCGAACGCGTTCGTTTGCGTGATCACGAGCAAGATCTTGTTAGAGAATATTGTCGCGCATATCGTCGTTCGATAGCTCGCGAGCTCTTTCGTGATCATTTTTGAGGTTAAGGAATTGGTAAGTTCCGCCGTCGATGGAGACGACGACATTTTTTTTCTTGTGTCTATCGTTTATGTCTATCGTTTATGTCTATGTTTATGTCTATGTTTATGTCTATCGTTTATGTTTATGTTTATGTTTATGTTTAGTAGAGGTAATGAGTTATGAGATACTAATTTTACTACTACGAGCGTCTGCTGATTGAAGCGAGTTTTCTGAAGTATGTAGTAAAGGAATAAAGCGAACGCTAGAGATAATAATAGTACAAAGATCCAAACATGAACGCAATCGCGGTCGCGCTTACGAGATTAACCGCGCTGTTGCTCAATAGTTCGAGACCGGATATTCTCGCGACGGTTGGCCCAGGTTTCGAGACGACTTTTTTTCGCGCGGAACAATAGCCGCTGTATTGTATCGTAGCGCCTAAGATAGAATCGATGAACGAACCGACGAGACCGCCGAGTGCTCCGATTGTTAAGCATAGGATGATTTCAGTCCTCGTTTGAGATACGTTTTGATGTCCGATATGAATGAATGCGCCTAATGCCCATCCTAATGCGGCTGTTATGCCTCCGACTATAGATGCGACGACGCCTAAACTAGTGACTCCGCCGTTCGTTCCTGCTTCAACCTCTTTCGTACAGAACGTTGTTATTAGTTTCGGTTTAGTTTTCGATAGCACGCCGAGTTCGCTCGCGAATGTATCCCCAGCGCAACACGAGAAATACCCAAGAAACGAAACCGCCAAAGTCGACGCAATCTTCGCATTATTACTACCAATATCACTACTTATTACTGTCGTTAGACTGGATTCGCCCATGACGTTCCCTAACGCGAAATAACTCGCCAAAGCGAGAAATGTTGGAACCATTCCGTTCGCAAAAACTTGCACCCAATCTCTCGAACCGCCTTCTTTGAAATGTTCATCGATCAACTTCTTCGAATCGCTCCCTATCTTCGTCACCGCGGACGACGCGAAGAAGAAGAAAAACAACGTCAGGCCATTTCTCAGGCCCGAGAATATCGTTATCATACCAATCAACGACGCACTCAATAAACCGGAGAGATCGAGACTCTTCTTCGCGTAACCAATAACCGCCAACGCTACTCCTAAAACGATGCTCCCGATCATGCGCTGAATCATGTAAACACAATTCGGATCGTGCGTTATTCGCATTAACCATACGCACGCGACCAGGACCGTAATTTGTTTCATTTTCGAAGCCATGTTTTCGCTGTTTTGTATCTTCAGGTTTCCTATCGAGGCCTGTGGTTCATCTAAAGGAAACCTGAACGAAGAAGAAGAGGAACACAAAGAAAAGTTCGCTCTCATCATTCGCTCGCGCTCTTGTCGCAGACTATGACGCAGAAGATGAGAACGATCGCTTCTTCCTAATAAATCAACGCGTTCTCGCGCGCTCGTTATTCCCTTATTACGACTCATAATAACGAAATCATCGTCAGTACGAACAAAACCAGTTTTATTTAATGAATACGATTTAGATATTGTATCAGTAAGACGTAGACGATGATTAAGATGAGGTTGCGATGGTATCGGTTTTAGAGTACTATGCCGTTTAGCGATTACGAGCATTTGTTTTTGATTACTATAGTATGGTTGATTTTTTGTGTCGTAGTATACTCCGTCGCAAGCCGAAGATACGAGCATAGTGCGATGAAAAAATGAACGAAAATGTACTGGTAGTATGCGCAGTAGAAAAATATCGCGCGTCGTTCTCTTGAGGCGGTTAAAAGCAAGCTCGAGCGCGTGACGTAACTTTAGTGAGACGTTCGTTGTAAATAGATTTTGTGTGTACGAATTCACTCTCTATTGATAACATAAAATCTTTGCGTAAACTCTCACTCCGTGTTGTTCATACACGCGCGTGCTTGTATGAATATCGATAAAATTTCTTTAGAGCACTGGCGTTCTGTCAATCGCTTGGAGGGTAACAAAGTTGTAGCCAAACGGGTTAGCGACGTGCTTCGCCCAGTTCGCGCCAGGCGCATCGGCTAACGTCGCACCTTGTACGAAGACGCCTAACATGGCAATCATCGCCAAGCGGCCGTTTTTAATCTCCTTGACTTTTAAGATTTGCAAATCTTGCGGAGTCGCCGCGACGTTGTAAAAGTCAAGCGGTCCACCTGGGTTGATCGGGTCCAAACCTGAAAACGCAGAGCTCGTGAACTTGCCTTTGAATGGCACAAAGCCTTCCGGGGCCGAATCTGGGTTAGCGCGGAACTGTTCGGCGCCGCCCATTAACGCGATCAACGGAAGCACGGCGATGGCTAACCAAAGTTCGGCCGGGCCTGCTCTTCCAGTCGTGCCTTCCAAGAAAGCCTTACCAGTCATTCTCCAATCTTCAGCGGATTGAATTTGCAACGCTTCCGGGATGACGACACCTGGCACGGCCAACATCGCCCATCTCGCGTGAATAACTTCGGCGACTCTGTATTTCTCAATCGCTCCATCTTTACCCAACCCGAGCGGGTCAAAACCGTAATCGCCGGCTAACGTGCCGTCCAGGTAGGACGGGATGTCAGCAGTAGTCAACAAACCGCTCGGTAAGTATAACTTACGGTCCGGCCCTGTCGTGTTTATATTTTGTTTTTTTTATTCTTTGTCAGTACATTTTTTTTCGCTTTTTTGACCCCAACATTCTCATTCTCTTCTCCCTCTCTTCTCTAAAGAACAGCAAAAGCGAGAGATTCATAATAAGATCAAGAGAGCGTGGAAAGAACACGAACACCAGGGAGAGCATCGATAGTTACACAGAACAACACGAACAACGACGACAAAACGAGAGGACGAGACGACAAAAAGGAACGCTCTCTGTGGCCGATATCTATTTCTCGAGAGCGATTCGTTTCATTTCTCGTGGCAAGCTTGATATCAATACTTTACACGAGTAGTATCTTTCTTAAAAAGACACCCATCACGAGCCATCCATCCATCAGAGGTCGATTATATCTACAACGAAAACATACACGTAACGTATATACTTACCGTACCACTTCGCCAGACCATCGCCCTTTTGCGCTGCAGCAGATTTACCTGCATTCGCCTTCTTCACGGTAACCGCGGCCTTCTTCACGAAAACCGGCGCCTTCTTCACCGGCGCAGCAGCCGCCTTCTTCGAGATCGGTTTCGCTTTCACCAAAGGCTTCGGAGTGACTTTTTTCGGAATCGCGACGATGGGCGACTTCTTGACAATAGTTTTCGCAGGCGCCGGTGCGGCTTTCTTGAATAAAGCGTTGACTTGCATCAAGGCCATTTTTAATTGAGTTTATGTTTATTTAGTCGTGTGTCGGTGTAGAGTGCGTGATATGACGACAGCGCTGTCGTGAACATTTTTTTCTTTATTAATTAAATCGTATCCGAAAAATCGTATCTATCTGGTTTTGAAAACCGAGGTTTAGGGTGTAGGTAGGGCCTGGATTCGACGTCGCTTTCTTGAACTCGCAGCGTCAGCGCAGTATCAAAAATTTGTTGTGAAATATATATTCGTTCATGGTGATATATAATTATTCTTTTCGCGTGATATAGAAGCGTGCACGTGTGTCGAAATGTATTCTGTTCTTTCTCTAGCATTCTGTTCTTTCTCTAAGTACGCCGTGTATTAAAATCGTGTTTATATATAACAAAACTCTTCTTCTTCTTCTTCTTCCTTCTCCTTGTTCAAACAACAAATAATGATAATTAATTCATGGTACCTAACACGTCGCTTTCGTGTAAGACGACGTATTTATTACCCTCACCGTCTTGCATTTGATCGCCTGCGTATTTGAAATAAACAACCTCTTGACCAACCTTTACCGACATCGGCTTTATTTCTTTCTTCTCGTCGTCCCATAAACCTGGACCGACTTTGGATACAGTGCCTTGCACTGGTTTCTCTTGCGCCGAAGAGGTTAATAAAATACCACCTTTCGTCTTCAATTCAGCTTGAGCGAGTTTCAAGATGATTCTGTCCCCTAAAGGTTCCAAATTCGGAATATCGTCTACTGAGGCGTTTGATTTCGGAAACGTGCCGATTAAATCGAGCTCGCGGATCATCGTATATTCAACGTCTTGGACTAATAGATCGTCCGCGCCAATGCCGAATTTGTTATATAACACGGTTTGTCCTGGTTTCACGCCATGTACGTCATCTGAGATTGCTTCGATGTCGCCTGTTATATATATACATATTATAAGAATTCGTGTGTTTGTTAATGAAAAGGAGAAGAAAGAAGGAGAAGGAAAAGGAAACTCGATTCGATTTTGACTCTCTCTCGCTCGCTCGCTCTCTCGCGTTCACGTTACATGAAATCAAAGCGATCGACACGCGCGCGCACGACATCAAACATAAATATATATATACACGTACCACTCGTCGGTTTCATTTGTGACCCTTGCGTCAACAGAACCCCGCCCTTCGTCTCGACCTCGGTCCTAGCGATTTTAATCAAAACTCTGCCGCCCATCGGTTTCACTTTTGAGTACTTCTTCGCGACCTCGAAAGGTTTACCGGCCGCGAAAACTCTCGCGATAAAGTTCTTTTTTCTTCTTTGCTGCGAATGTGAAGTCTTTGTTTGGATTTCTGTCGTCGTGCTATTTGTTCTCATCGATGTCGATGCTAACATCTTCTTTTATTATTCTTATTTATCTCCGTCTTCTGTGTGCGTGTTCTTATTATCCAAAAGTGACGGCTGCACCGCTTTTTTTTATAAAACTCTTTAAAATACTACGCGTAATAAAAGGAGTTCGACATAGGGCAATGTTTACGAATACGTAGCACTGAGATAGTTTCACTGAATAAAAATAGCGCATATCGATTGCATATCATTAGCACTGTTGTTGTATTAAATAATATGCCTGTTTTCAATAAATCGAGCGTGCTTAAACACGTAACGTAAACGCGTAATAAAACAACAAAACAGAAGGAAACACACCACAAGAGACGATTTTTAACAACAACACCCAAATTTGAAAGAATTTAACGAAATTTAATGAAACTGCAACTATCTCTTGACTAATCACCGCCGCGCGATCGGAAGAAGAATAATAATAAACACCACTGCGACCGAGCTAATCATATCCATACTCAGTATTATTTATTTATAAATCTGATACGGCACCGAAAACAAAAATGTTCGCATCGAAGAAATCGTACCGGGAAAAGAAAGAGGAACTTGCGAGAGTTCGAGTGCAATTACATCAATTAGCGATTGAGAACAAGAAACTGGAACAATTAATTGCGGATTCAGAGAACGCGTCGATGATTTCGAACCATGATTACGGCTTAGAGTCAGTCGATGATCTCGCCTCTGCGCTATCTGGAATGCGGAAGATGTTAGAAGCCGCGGAAGAGAAGGCCGAAATAGAGAGCACGAAGAGAATAGAGTGCGAGAGAGAGTACGGTTTAAGGAAACACGAGTACTTACAATCGGCCGTGAGCGGCATGCAGACTATGTTGACCGAGACCGAGAATCAATTATCTGAAACCGTGAGGAAGTTGGAGGAAAGTGAAATCTTGAAAGTCGAAGCAGAGACCGCGTTTGCGAAGGAGATTAAGGAGTACGAGACGAGGATAGCGTATTTAGAGAGTTTCGTGAAACCGTACGAAGTAACGATTGAGATCTGCGTGAAAGAGGGCGATGATGATGGGACGATGCCGATTTTGAAAAACGGACAAACGACGACTGCGAGTGCTACGAAGAGTAGAGGATGTGGGTGGTATTAATTTATTTTTCCGCCGATGTGTTTTATATACATTTTACAAACTTTTTTACTATGTAGTACTACTACTTGTACAATTATTAAATGATGATGATAATGATATATTTATTTTATAATATACACTTTTATTTTAAAGAATGATGACGTTTTCGTACCCTTTTTCGGCTACGAGATTATCCAAGTACCATAGCAAATCGTTACGTCTACTCAACAACCTTCTGCATTCGCTCGTTGTTAAAAGGCCTTCGAATTCTCTAGCGATTGCGCGCGCGTCCAACAAACGTAAACGAAAATACGTCTTTGCCGATATACATACAGTTGGACCGGTCTGAAAAGCGTTTTCGTGAGTCATATCGACATAAGCACCGTCTCTGAATGCAGCCGCGTGGTCAATCAAAACCGGATAATGATTATTCGATTGAAAAAATTCATCTTCTCGTTTATCATTATTATTATTATTATTATGTTCTTTGTTTTGTTCTGAAAGTTCCTGTGGTTCTTTCGTTCGCTCGCCTGTATCAGTGTTACAGATTTCGTTCCTGAACGTTTTCGGAATCGGTTTCGCGTCGACCCAATGTTCGGCGAACAAAAAATGCCCATGATGTCTGTCTAAGTTCCCCAATAACACATCCATCACTCTCGTGTCGGATAAAAGTTCTCTTTGCGACATTTTCCAATTCTTTTTGTTAACTTCTTTTAAAGTTTGTGATTGTTGAGCCCAGTAAATGAACGCGCCTTCTTCAAACTTTTTGTAATCACATTGAATTGGGTTGTCGCCGAAAGTCTTATCCTTTCTTGAACATGGCGGACCCTTGCGATTCATACGATAGAACGCGGGCGGGATGTAATCCATGCCTAGAATTCGATTTAACTTATATGCGACGACTTCCATTAGAACTCTGTGCCAGCCTTGGCCGTCTCCATCAATTTTTGGTTTAAACATACAATCAATCTCTTTCCCGGTTTCTTTACAACGTAATCGTAACTTATACAACGGATGCCCGAACGAATTTAACTTTGCGAGCGAAACGCAATTCACGATGTCACCGTTTTTTAAAACATCCATAATCTCAATGTGCGTTTCTTCGCGTTTCTTCGCTAACTCCGTCGCTTCGCTGTACGTCGTTTCATCGACTGCTTCGTTCCTGCATTTGTCCGAGAACAACTTCGCCTCTTCCTCTAAAGCCTTGGCACCGATTGCGATTAAACCTCTTTTTGTAATCGAATCGTACATCGATTTATCCGAATCTATCGCCTTGAACACCTTCGTTTTAAGCCATAACTCGAACGACCCGTCTTCGATTTCCTTAATTAAACGTTTCGTACAAGAGATTATCCCGGGATGTTCAACAAAACATTGCGGAGTTTCATCCGGAACTATTGATACAGAAGATGCGAAGAACGAGGACGAGTTGTCCTCGAAATGTTCAATTTTCTTAGTTTTAGCGCCTTTACTTAAATCCGTATGCTGCGTGACGTCGTTTTGCGGAAACGAGTCTTCGCCCAACCTAGTCTCGTCGTTATAATCGCTCGTTGAAACTAGAACCACGTCGTTAGGTTCGTATTTTTTAAAATGTTCATACGCAGGCGATCCCTCGTGAACGATGACGTTCCCTGTTATCACGTTCCCATCGTCTTCCGAAACGAACTTCTCCGATAATATCACTCTATGGAAATCGATCAGAAACGTATCGCCGACGTCTTTCTGGAAACTATTGTTATCGGTATTACTATCATCGTTGGAAGAACAGAACTCAAAAGTTACTCGAACGAACTCGGGCATTTTCATGACCATTCTCACTTCGGCGTATTTCTGTTCGCTCGTCGTTTGCGTTTCATTTTTTTGAGGCGAACATTTTTTCGCAGCTCGTGCCGTTCCTTGCTGACGCGAATGGAAAATCGCCCTCGCTTTAGTGCTCGAAGAATCGCGAGAATCACGAGAGGAAGAACGCGTACTATAAACGTTCATAGCACTATCTATATAAAAGAAAGAGAGTATATAGTGAGCACAGAAAAATCAGTACAAACGTGAAACGTGCTTGGAAAAACGAGAATTCTTTCCGAAACAAATCTCTCAAATTCGAGTTCATTAATCATTAAATAAGTTTGAAAACACACGCACGCACTCGTCACCGCTATCGCTCGCGCTCTCATCACTGCTGAGCTCATCTGTACGCTTTGCTCGCTCACAAGGGCTAAAGAGTAAGAGAAGCGCGAATACTGCGAATACTACTTCTACCACTGTGAGAAGAAGAAGAAGATATTAACGAGGATATTTAATTATTTGTTTGAGAAAGATATCAGTCTTATTGAGGATTAAATCTTAAAAGGTGGGTTTTTGTAATGAGAAAATTTACATATTTATCACTTATATCCCCTGGACCCTTTATCGGCCCAGTAGAAATCCGGGGGAAAAAAAATAAAAAAAAATATATTTCTTTTCTCCCTCCTGTCTACACAGGAGGGAGAAAAGAA
>Ga0209710_1001353_pt1 | contig 19037 bp, 24 predicted proteins | sample ArcticOcean_MG_C_5_FD_187436 | JGI IMG/M metagenome (GOLD analysis project Ga0209710, IMG submission 187436) | Marine microbial communities from western Arctic Ocean - ArcticOcean_MG_CB4_138 (SPAdes) (version 2) | ecosystem: Environmental > Aquatic > Marine > Oceanic | place: Arctic Ocean...
ACTTCGTTGTCTGGAAAATGTGTAGGATTGTAACTCCAGTTACCACTAATAGCTTGATCAAAGAACTTTTGCATTACTGCTACAGTATTAATATATCCTTCGTTACTAGGCATATCCCATAACAATGTGTAATGATTTTTTAAGATATTATATTGTGGAACAATCTGCTTAAGAGGCCCTTTTTTGCTTTTCTTAACGGACAAGTAGCCTCTAGGTGGCTCAATTCCATTTGTTGCGTTCGACACAACGGAACTGCTTTCCGAAGGCATTTGTGCGGACAATGTGCTGTGCCGTAAGCCGTACTGTTGTATTCCTTTACGAAGAGTATCCCAATCATAATTTAACTTGTGCTCCACTATAGTGTCGACCTCCGTCTTATATGTATCAATAGGAAGAATGCCATCACTGTATTTAGTACGGTTAAAATATTCACATGCTCCGCGTTCTTGTGCAAGGTTGTTAGATGCTTTTAGCAAGTAATACTGGAATGCTTCACTCAAGTCGTGTACTAGTTTCCACGCCTCTGGGTCACTATACTTTGCTTTATTTTTAGCAAGATAATGAGCAAGTCCAATATAACCAACACCTAAGCTACGTCTTGCCTTGGTTGATTTTTCTGCTGCTAGAATTGGATACTTTTGATAATCAATAATTTCTTCTAATGCTCTAACTGCAAGATCTGCAAGTTCTTCTAAATCATCTAGTTCTTTAATAAGTCCTACGTTAATAGCACTAAGGATACATAAAGCAATTTCACCATCTGGATCATCAATATGATTAAGCGGTTTAGTTGGTAATGTAATCTCTTGACATAAGTTACTCATGTAAACAGTGTCTTTGAACGAACTGTGTGTATTACAGTGATCAACGTTCATAATATAGATACGTCCTGTTTCAGCTCTTTCTTTAATTAATGCAGAGAATAGTTCCATTGCAGGAATAGTCTTTTTCTTAATACTATATGCTCTCTCGTATTTTTCATATAGTTCTTGGAATACTGCTGGGTCGCCAAAGTATGCTTCGTACAAGCCAGGCACATCGTGTGGCGAGAACAAAGTTATATCGCCTCCTGCTAACAATCTTTCATACATTGTTTTGTTAAGCTGAATTGAGTAATCTAACTTACGGACTCGATTGTCCTCAGTTCCTTTGTTGTTTTTTAATACAAGGATGTCTTGAATTTCGTAATGCCAAAAAGGAAAATGTGTAGTTGCACTTCCACCACGTACACCGTTTTGTGTACAACATCTAACTGTTGATTCAAATTTCTTTAGGAACGGAATTATTCCTGTGTGTGCTACTTCGCCGCCCCTAATTTTAGAATTGACTGCACGTATCCTACCAGCATTAATACCAATGCCTGCACGTTGCGCCGTATAGCGTCCAATAGCCATATCACTAGCAAAAATACTGTCAAGAGTATCGTCACTATCAACGAGCACACAACTTGCAAATTGGCGTACAGGGGTTCTGACTCCCGCCATAACTGGCGTTGGGATATTGATCTTAAAAAGGGAGGTCGCATCATAATATTTCCTTACATACTGTAATCGAGTTTCTTTAGGATACTCTGCAAACAATGTTGCAGCTATCATCATATACATATACTGAGGTGTTTCAAATAATTGATTGTTACTTCTATCTTGGCACAGGTACTTGTCTACTACTTGTCTCAGGCCAGCATAGGTAAAGTTTTCATCTCTAGAGTGCCTAATATAAGAGTCTAGTGTAGTAAGTTCTTCTCTCGTATAACAATCTAGTATTGCACGATCATATAATCCTCGGTCAATATTTTGCTCTATCATTTGAGACAATGGAATAGATTTATATTCTCCAAAGACTTCTTTATTAATACTGTAACTTAATAGACGTGCTGCCGCAAACTGATAGTTTACTGCTTCTAATGAAATTAGATCGTTTGCACTTCTAATTAAAACTTCTTGGATCTCTACAGTACTCATTCCGTCATAAAATTGCAAATTTGCATTCATTTCAATCTGTGAACTACTAACTCCTGCTAAACCTGAACATGCATGTTCCACTACAAAATGTATCTTATCAATGTTTAAATGTTCTTTACTTCCGTCTCGTTTAACGATCATAGTACCGTTGGACATATTTCTCTTCCTCTTCATTCTGTTTCTCTTGATTGTATGTGGTATTTATTTACTATAGTTGTGGCATAAAATAATTTCTTTCTATAACAATACTCTTAGGTAACTTGCTGATATGTATATAATTATCATTAAATCCTATCACGTTGCTATCAATTGAAAGCAAGTAATATGTTTCATGATTTTGTCGATCTACACCTATATGTATCTCAAATTCTTTGTCCTTAAAACTTTCAGTTAACTGTAAAGAATAGCACATTCCTAGTATTTTACAAAAACTACAGTATTGGTTTTCGTAAAGTAGTTCCCAAGGACTTGGCCAAGTTTCTTCATTATACGGATCTGTATGTATACTAACAATCGGTGCTTGTTGATAAAATCTAATAACATCTAATAATGCATCTGATGAGGTGTTTAAGTTTGATCGAAATACCTGCCAGTTAGAAAGTCTTTCTTCGTAGTTTTTATCAAACATTCATTAGCATATATGTTAAGATTGTTTATTAGTGACTTTAAAAGTCATCTTAGTTTGATCATCGCTAGGCATAGTGCTAGTGTAACTTATAGCTATCGTATCGTTTGTTGTATCTCCATCTTCATCTGTTTTATATACGTTAAACTTAATTGCTTCAAGGTATGATAATGTACCTGTAAAATGAAAGTCATCATTAAATTCGAGGTCACCGTCAACGCTGTTAACTGTGATATTTAATTTGCCACTTCTTGTTGAAGAATATGCAGCACTTGCTAACATGTAATCTACTTCAAAACTTTGATTTATATATGCTGGTAGTCTAATTATTTTAATTCCGGTACCAGCTCCAAGTGTGATACTGTGTCCTTCTTTCCAACTCCATACTCCGGAATTTTCTACTTCAGGATGATATACTTTACCCGTAAGGTTAGCTGGAGTATACGATAATTCTTTTGTTCTTGAAAAATAGTTTTCAGTTGAAGAGTTTCCAATAATAGTGTACTTAATTATAGAACAATTTGGATTAGCATCTGTTGATCCGTCATTCCCTACAAGAACAAAAGAGTTATGTGAACTAGTATTGTTTGTACCTTTATGAATTAAGATACCTTGCTTGTTAATACTATTAAACTCTGACTGAATAATTAAATTATTTACAGGGCCTGTTGATTGTCCAGTTGATGAAGCTCCAACTATCATATTAATACCAAAGATAATGCCGTATCCTAAATTGTTAAATTTGCAAGTTGTCCAAGTATTATTATTAATATCCCAATTACTCATTACTCCGTAACCATATCCTGTTACTTCAATTTTTTCAAACAAGTTTCCAGTTGTTTCTACTGACCCACTTAAACTGTTTAATTCAATTCCAATGTCTGACAAGTAGTCTGCCGGAATAGTATCTCCTGATGTCCAAGGACCTTCAATCTTTATATCTTTAAAAATACTGTCTCTGCAAGATTGTAGCACTAACCCTTTACTGCCTGCTATAGTTGTTTGTAATGTTAATCCTTCAAGTCTAATGTTTCTTGCTTGTAATATAAGACTAGACCCACTATCGTCTGCTCTAGTTGCTTTGTTTGCACCAATAGTTAATTGATTTTCTGTTCTAAATATATCACCTGTAGTTGTTTTCTTAATAATAGTTTTATCTGAGCCAGCACCAACTATTGTAGTAAAAGGTGGAAGATAAATTGTGTTGGTTGTACTATAAATTCCAGGTTCTAAAACTAGTGTTACTCTACTCTGTGCTGTTCCTAGTGATGAAGCATTTAAATATAATTGGTCAATTGCATTTTGCAATTTAATTGTTGCATCTGCACCTTCAATACCATTAAGATCAAATGCTCTACCTGTAACAGTATCATCTAGTCTATCTTGTAATGTTCGTTTGATTGGATTTGCTGCTGAGTCACCAGTAATTACATATGGATCGTTAGTACGATAACCATAAGTATCAATTAGTGTAAACAGATTATCATGTTCTGTTAAAACTTTAGTGTTTCCAACTCTTGGAGCACCTTCTGATACTGCACCGTTACCAACATATAATTCCTGCGAGTCAATCGCCCATCCCATTTCACCACTGGATAGTTGCGGAATACCGGACCCTGCGTTTTTTTGTCCTCTGCGAATTTGTATTTTTGATATCTGTACAACAGCCACGTTAAATTCTCCTTATTGTGTTATTATACATATTTAGCCCTAAAGCCTGTATCGTTGCCTTGTCGGTGGTACCACATTTCGAATGTATCAGTTGTCCAAAGAGCTCCTTTGCCATTACCTTTCTTAGGAGCCAGGCTGTACCACTTATTCCACCAATATTTGGCAGTTTCTCTATCTCTAGACTTCTTTGCAGTAAAGAAATTCATTCGACAGTGTGCCGCAGACCAAAAGCCCGGACGTCTCACTACCCAAGTGTCGGCATGTTTTTGATTATCTAATTGTTTGTATAGCTCAGGATTATCTAAACGTCCTGTAAACTTTCCAGTCTTGTGGTTAGGGTTTGCCTGGCCGCCGAGTGAACCCCCGTATTCTGCTACTTTGTTAAAATAATTAGGACTTTGTACTATGTTGAATCTGTCACTATAATGTTTGCAAACTTCTTGAAACTTTTCCGTATCCTTAGATTCAAAAAGTATCTCAGTACTATAATCATCTCCATACTCGTCTAAGTGAGCAAGCCAGTCATCACTCGAACCTTTGTAAACACTTAAATCTCTAGTAGTCTGGCCTAGATATTTCTTGCCTGTTACATTGTGTGTATGGTGATATAGTTTTTGTTCAAGCATTATGTTTCTCGTAATAAGTATAGACTCTATTGTACCATTCAGTACGCCAGTCGTTGTATTCATGTGGCCATACATCAAATTGCTGATATGTTTCTCCGCCTAGTTCCATGCCATCATCACCGCGACTACACATAAAGATATGTCCTTCACTGATGTTAGTACCGTAGATTTCGTTGTGACCTTCTGCATATGCTACTAACTGTAAGAAATAGTTTTGTACATACTCTAGCTTCTTTGGCTTGTTAGTTTGTTTAAAGTCCATAATACAGGGTTGACCTTTGTACTGTCCAACTAAGTCAGTTGTGCCTGCATACATCTGCGGAACATAAAGAGCAACTTCACTCCCCCAGATCTCATCTACATCGCACATAGCATGTTTAACTACTTCCTCAGCCATCTTGTGTGCTTTTTTAGCAAACGGATTGCTTCCAGGGGTAGGTAGTTCACCAAAGTCAACGTAGTCTTCAAGATACTTGTGCATACGTGTACCAACACCTGCGGCTTCGGTAACAACTTCCTGTGCTTTCTTTTCGCCTACACGTTTGCGCCACATCATAAGTCCAGTCTTGTCGCTAGTAGCATCTAAGATTGTTGTAACACTTGCTACAGCACCACCGTCAGGTGTCATGTACTTGCGTTTGCCGTCTACTTGTTTACGTGATATTGGTTGATAATCGTACTTCTTTGTTATTAAACTCATTTACACTCCGTTATCGTCATTCCCAGGGTTCATCGAACTGTGATTGGCTATAATAAGGATCAATAGTAGAGTTTTGATCATCTCGAGATTCAAGTTTGGTTACTTCAGGTACGTAATGCATAACCATCTGTTCTACACCTAGTTTAAGTGTAATGCTACTACTAGCACATCCAGAGCATGCACCGCCTAGTTCAACTAAGAGAGTTCCTTCGTTGTAACTAATAAATTCAATTACTCCGCCGTGGCCAGCTACTGCAGGTTTTACTTGCGTTTCAATTAATTCTTTAATCTGTGTGATTATTTCTTCGTCTGTTCGTATTGTCATATTGTTTCCTTATTACGTTTATTATACGCTCTAAGATTCAACATGTCAAGTTTTATTTTAGAGTGTTGCACCAACATCAGTTGCTGACTTAGCCATGTTTGCTACCGTAGTATCACCTGGCTGGCCGTCTGCTTGTGGAGTATCAGTACCTGCTTTTTTAGTTTTTGGTTCAATACCTTTTTCGCTAAAGTTCTTTACCATAGTCTTTACTCTAGGATCAGTATCATAAGCAGCTTTAAATGTACCGTAGTCAAATTGTTCGCCGCCTATGTTTTGCATAAGTTTGTTGATGTCTAATAGTTTTGCACCTGGATACGATGTTGCTAGTTCATCTCTTGCTGTTTTATCAATTTTTGTAAATGGTAAGAATACCGAAGTTCCAGTTGAATCGGCACTGCTTATTATTGTTCTTAATAATTGTACGAGCTTGCTAGGGCCTTCTTCAGCCTCTAGGACTTTTTTTTTGAACCGGCTAATATCTGTCCAACTCTACGTGAACGTTCAAGTGACTCTCGTTTAGCTCGACCTGCGTCTTCTGCGCCACCTGCTGCCGGTGCTGCTGCTGCAAAGTCATCTGCGGCTACTGTTGGTTCCATGTCTGCGTCCATGTCTGCGTCTGCTGGTGCTTCTGCGTCTGCTGGTTCAGCTCCCATTGTATCTGGTAATGTTCTGCCTTCACCTGTTAACAATCCTACACCTTGTGTAAGTGCAGCTCGTGTAGTTTCCATAACGTCATACATTGCTTCTAGTGCTGGCTTAACTGTTTGAACAAATGCGTCTGACTGTTCTAAGCCTAATTCATCTCTAATAGCATCAGCAAGTTCTAGCATTGATTCTGTTTGCATTTCTGCTGTGTCTTCCATCCAACCAGTAACTCTATCTACCATGTCCTTGGAAGCCATAACTAATTCTGCTTCGTCCTCTTTGCCTTCACGTACTACTGATTCTTTCTTTAAGAAAGCTGGCTTATCGTCTTTAGTACCTTTTTTGCCGTCTTTGCCTGCATCCATTGGCATTTTTCCTTTGGCGTTCTTTGGCTTATCGTCTTTCTTATCTGCTGGCTTCTTGCCTTTTTTCTTGTCTTGATATGCTTTCAATCCAGCTGGCACTTCGCCTTCAATAACTGTTCCACGCTCGTCAATAGTAGCATTAATAACATCTAAGAATAACTTAGACTTTTGATAGTTGTTACTAGAGTGTACCTTATCAAAACTCTCTGTAGTTTCAATATTAGAAAGTTGTGTACGTAATCTATTACGTGCATCTTCTAACTGCTCATTGGTAAAAGTATCAACGTTAATCTTTTTTCCAAAGCGCCTAGCTAGTGTTTCGTTTAAGCTCTTCGCTGTAACTGGTTTTGTGATCTGACTTAATTTCATTTTAGCTTTCCTTAATACTTTGTATTAGTTACTTTTATTTATCTAAAGATGTGGCATTCTAGTGCCGCCGTGGCATCTTCTACCCTATATTTTGCTATATCGTACCGATCAAATGTTGCTTCTCTTTTCAATAAGTCTTTAGTATTTTCAATCGTATGTGAATAAAATATACAATCTACAAAGTTTTTTTGTAATTGTTGGTCTAATAGCATAATATCGTTAGTTCGACCTTCATCACCTTTTGACATTCTTTTAGCTATTGCTATTGCAGCTGGTTGAGAGAAACATTGTTCAACTATCTTATTTTCTTTACAATTAATAACTATATATTGACTTTTCTTTTTTCGTATAGCAAAACTTCCTATACGAATACTATTTCCTTTTTTATAAGGAAACAAAGACACGTCTATATTTTGATTTATTAAATCATTTAATTCATCAATGATTTTACTGTCAGCTTGTACTCTCGCCATTTTTTACCACCAATATAGTTGAACCGTTCTTAATCTTACTTACCAAACTCTTACGTATTAAACCTTCGATTATGACTTGATCTCTTTCAGAAAACCCAGCTAATGGGCTTTCTCCATTGAGTTTCTGCATAATACTTGCTTCTTCGTTTGTGATATAGGTACCTTTAATAAGGTCTGACATTTTCATTAAACTGTTCCGGATGTTCCGGATGTTCCTGTTGCCTGTGGTTGTGCATTAGGATTCTTTGCTTGATCAGCTTGTTTTTTTGCAGCATCTTTTATTTGTTTATCCATCGTCATTTTTAATTTATTTGGATCTTTTAATAAGTTTTTATCTGCGGCGGTTTGTCCTGGTTCTAATGCCTTGCCTGGCTCTGCAATTCCTAAATTTCCTTCTGTGTCTTGGAAAACAGTGCCAGTATCTTTTTTACCAATGTCAGTATCTATAGGTGCTATACTACCATCTGGCATTACTGCTTGTGCGACTTGTACAGTTTGTATTTGGGGCATGCCTGTTTCTGTTATCTCACGGAATCTCATTATATTCTACCTCCACGACTGTTTTCTTTGAACTTAGATGCATTACCAGCCTCTATCCATTTTTCTAACTCTTCAGGATCTACACCATGTCTCTCTGCTGCCTTATCTAATGCATCCTCTGGCTCCATTCCCTGATTCATGTAACTGTCTCTATCTGCTTTAATAGCAAACCATCTACCTTTGATTAAAGGATCAAACCCGTCACTGTTAGGATTCTGTTGATATTCTTTTTCAATTCTATCCGCCCAGCTACCATCTTCAGCCTCTTGTGGTACAAGATTTTGATGATTAGGATCTATAGGATCTGTCATATATTGAAACACTACCCCAGGATATGGTATTTCTGGAAACTGATCTTCTATGACTAAAACATAAGCTGTGTAAAGTGATATAGTACCATTTGCTTCTTTAAACTTTTTAAGTGCAGCGTCTCTGATAGCTTCAAACTCATCTTCAACCATAGCCGCTATTTCGCTACTATACCTAGGCTTCATCATACTTTGAGCTTTTTGTACTATCTTCTTATTGATGTTGTCTTCTGGTGCTTCTGGTATATTTTCTGTTATCTCACGGATTCTCATTATATTCTACCTCCGCGACTGTTATTAGTTGGCTTATTTAACGTTGCTAAACGATATGATCTAACATTTTGTTTTCTAGTTCTAATGCCAGTCATTTTAATTTTACCACCTTTTGCTGCTTTAGTTCGTTTAAGTGTTTGACTTTTTACATTATTAAGTGGTTTGTTACAGGAAGCAGGTGATGCCATTGTTCGACCTTTTCGTACTCCGCTAGTGCATCTATATTTTCTTACTTGTTTGCCGCCGCCACGCGACCAAACTAGCTCTTCCATTACGTGCATGTTTTCATTTGTTATAGATCGAATCAACATCTTAGCGTCTCCGGCTTGCTGATTTATTCATCATTTGAACTCTTTTACTTGCTGGGTTAGTTCTCTTAGTTCTCTTAGTTTTTCGGACTATTTTATTACCTAACCTTGCTTTCATCCTTTTCATGTTAGCACGTTTCTTAGGATCTATCTTAACATAACATTTTGCAACATTAGATACTATACGCCCGTTCCTTTGGCCGCCTATACATCTATATTTACGCACGACATTATTGCCAGCTCTTGCCCAAACAAGACCTTCGTCTACTTGGTAATCGTCAGATGTGATATCTCTTAATAACATATAGTTATTTACCTAAATTTAGTATGCTAATGTTAGTTACGATGTAAATGAGGTTTTTTATACTTTTTATAAAGATAACATAGTATAGGAATTAATAGTAATGCCCATATGCCTAATATAAAACAGTAAGTAACCATTTGTTAGGACGGTAAGTTCATTATTACAACTATAATGGTTGACAGTAAGCCTGTAATAATTGTAGCTGTTGCGCCAAATAATACTTTGATCATTGACTTATTTCCGTGAACTATATCAGTATGGATATGTTCTACTTTTGCTTCGATTTTTGTAAGACGCCCGTCTAGTTGTTCGTATCGTTGTTGACATAGGTCAACGTGTGCTTCTAAATTCTTTTTCTCTAAGGCGGTGGCCATTTTATACATCTCTCTCTTAATTAAAGTAAACTTATCGTTAGCCTTTAGTGTGTATTATAAAATTGCCTTTTGGAAGTACGTAGTCTTCAACAATAGTATTTATAATACATCTAGTTAATAATTATCTATGTAGTTATTCAATGTTATCAATTTCAAAAAATATATTGCGTTTTTTATTGTCTGTTGTTCTAAATACTGCATTTTTAAATGTAGCTGTTTCAGACAAGTTGTCTATTATTGGAACTAAATCATAATCATTCTCTAATAAGTCTAAAGTCAATCCGTCAATAATTTCGTGCTTAAATTTAAATGTCCAATACTTATGTACGCCTTTAAACTCTGAGCCAAATTTTAAGTTATCAATATTACTTTTGTTTATTACTAATGAAATCGGGTCTAAGTTAACCCTCAACCCTGCAGTTTGTATTAGTGTCATATAGTTTGCTTGTTGATTAACTGCAAAATTGTTATCGCCACGTCGAGCTTTAGTTTCTGTTATATCTATTAATGTTGTTAAGGTAACTTTCATACTGTATTTACAGTCATAAAAAAAGAGCCACTTAAAAAGTGACTCTTTAGTGTGACGCTTGCCATTACGGCCATAATCACGATTCTAAGGTAGTTAGAATCTATTAAGCTGGAGTTTGATCAAAGTCAGCAAGTAATGTTGCTGTTATGCCAGTTGAACCAGTACCAAAGTTAGATGCCATTGTTGCTACGCCTGTTCCTTGGATTGAAACTTGTACATTGTCAGTTGTTCCACTTGTGAATACACCTGATTCTGTTAATACACTAATACCTGCGATACTATGTGCATCGTTAGTTCCTGCTACATCACCTGCTGTAAGGTAAAGTATTGCTGCGTCTAGTTCTGTTGATGTCATGTTTGATTTTGCAAGGTTAATGATTCTGGTACGTGGACCAATTCCGTTACCTGCTGTTACTTTTGCGTTTGAAGTTACTGATGCCATTTTTAATTTCTCCTATATGTTATCTTAAATGGACAATATCACGCTCCGTGATGTTGTTACTAGTATTTAGTCATTTGGAACAAAAGAGGGGTAATACGGGCTATTTTCTTTGTTTTTTAGCTCGGTTATGTAAAACTTTAAGGGCTTGTACAAATTCAGGACCTGCTGTTACCATATCATCAATCATTGTAATGATTGGCATATATCCAGCTAAGAATGTACTAGGTATAGACCTGCCAGCATTTGCTAAGTCTAAGAATCGTTTTGCCGCAACTGCATTATTTGATCCTACTAGTAACCGGTAGTATTGTAAGGCTGCTCTAGATGATGCTAAGTTCTTGTCAACTACACTAATTGTTGGTTCAGTATCTTTAACACCTTTTGTTTCTAAATTTTTATCTTTAACAAATTTTTCAAAGTCTGATATTAAGTCACTTGATCTTAATTTGGCTCGTACTGCAAATAATAATCTAGTAGTAAACGTTTGTCTTTCAATAATAGATACAGTTTTTATATTAGTAACAAGTCGTCTTATACTTTTGTAGTCACTGCTTCTTATTTGTAATTCTCTTTCTAGTTTAAGAAAAAGTTCACTAACACTTGTTGGTTCAGTATTGTGTGATAATTGGCTAAGGTATCTATTAAGAGCATTTGTTGGTAAATGAATTTTAGTCCTAAGTGCCTTTGCTGCATCTGGATCTTTTAATTTATCTAGTGCTTCTTCATCGCCGTCTACATAGTATATAAAATTATGTAAATCTGTACTGAACATACGAAACATGCTATAGTTATTTTTATTTGTAGTTGTAGTAGCGTATCTTCTTACAATACTGCTATACTTTGGATAGTGTCTCATTAACTCTAAACAGAGTAGGGAAAGGTACAGACGCTCACAGCAATCAGTATATGTTAATACCCTTGCATTCTTTTCGTCACGTAACATTCTTGCTTCGTGAATGTTTTTAATAAACGAGAATGGCTCTTCTTTAGGAGTGTCTAAACTATGACCTCCTTCCATTGTTGCCCATTCACTTGCTGAGTATTTTTCTTGCATTAAGAAGTTATCCTAGATATTTTGTCACGTACAGAACATGCATCGCCTGATCGTTTGGTTGATCTAAGAAGTCAGATAGTCCGTGACTGTGCTGAATATCTTTAGTAAATGCTAGTCTTATAGGTGTCTTTACATTGTTTGTTGTGCCAAACTTACGTAATGTTCTTGCTTGATCCGGAGTAACATTAAATGTTTTATTATCATCAGTTGTTACAGTTGTCTGGTTAGTGTTATCAAGTATCTTAGCTAATTGCATTAATATATTTTCTTTTTCAAAACCTTTGCCGCCACCTTCGTCATCAACATCAAGCTCTCTTCCAACGTCACCAATGCCAAAATCGTCGTCACCATATCGTTCTTCAGTTGCTTGTTGATCAACTTCAGGATTAATCTGTGCTAGTCGATTCCCTAATTCTCTAATTTCTTCTGCTACTGTTTTCTTTTCCATTTTCTTTCTCCTTTAATCTCTTTTTACTGCTCTATTAGCCTTAGAGAATGTTTCTCTAGGAACTAGTTTAATATCGCCTTCAGGATGAGCTAACACGTATCCTTCGCCGCCTCTTTCTGTATGTCCAGGAATGCTTTGTTTAACATCTTGATCATGGTTATCGAATTGCTGTATAATATTATCTTTAACTGCCATTATAGAACTAACAATCTGCCAAAGACCTTCCCAGCCTGCCTTGTTACTCTGTACGTGTTCTAATATTTTCTTTTGTTTAACACCACTAACCTTACTGCCTGGCAACCATTTAAAGAAGTCTGCTCCTAGTCCACTTAATCCAGTGTCTACTTTTGAATTAGTATACGCATATAGTATCTTCGGAAAGTCTACCATCTTCATCTCAGCTAATTTATTTTGATCTAACAATATATCTAGTGCTGGGCCGTGTTTAGAAATAATCTGTTTTAATTTATCTACTGACTCATTATTAACGATTGCGCCTTTTTGTACAGTCTGTGGAGGAAATACAAATACATCATCTCCTTGAAAGAAATCGTTTAGTTCAAGTGTTATAGGACCTTCTGTTCCTTTTTCGTCTAGTATGCGATGAACAACAACTCCTGTAGTTGATGCAGCAATTTGACGTCCTAGCTCTGAATCTTGTTTAACTTGATAGGTTACAATATTTGGTTTAAATTCAAAATACCCGTCAGCATTTACAGGTGGAGTATTAAAAAATAATAAGTCTCCTTTAAAATATCCTTCAAAATCTTCTGGTAAGGCATCTCGATATGCTTTAAATACACTTTTCATATTATTTGCAAATTTAACATAGCCTGGCTTTGATCTATTCTTACCGCCACTACGATTTAAAAACATATCTTGTAGTTGGTCTGGAGTCTTTGCCTTGCCATCATATCCTACGGCTGCAAAGCCTGACTTATCTGTTAATATAAATTCTCCTGCTTCGTTACGTCCAAATATAATAGCAGGTGACCCGTCCCATTTAATAGTAACGTCGGTATGTCCGCCAGTCTCTACACTGCGTAAAGACTCTAAAGCTCTAGCTGCTCCTTTAGATCCTTCCCAAAACACAATATCTTCAGCGTGATCGATGCGAGCGCCTTCGTTTAAGATTGATGTGTTAGTAGTTTGTTTAAATTCAAAAAATCTCATACTCCAGCAAGCTCCTTCATTCGAGCTAATTCTTTAGCTTCTGGAGATACTTTAATGTCGTCTGGTATACCAATGTCTGTAACTACTCCGTTCTTTGCAAAGCTATCTATTATCTTTTGATAAAGTTCAGGCTTGTAATGTTTCTTTATTGCTTTCTTTAAAGTTTCGTATGACATTAAATCTTTAGCACTACCTAATCCTAATGCTTTAGCAATTTCTTCTGGATCTTTAATTGGTTGTTTTATAGCTTTATCAACGTTTTGTTTAGTAAAACCATTTCCGTCTTTTCTAGGCTTTGGAGTACGTTTAACTCTTACTAGTCCGTGCGATGGAGACCATATCCAACGTTCTACTTCCATAGCCCTTCTGTCATCAGCAGTTCTTTCTTCTGAAGAGTTACGGTCGTACAATGCACACATAGTAGCAATCATTATATTACGGAACACTCCTTTGTATTTTGATTCTGTTTCTGATGGTGAATGATAATATGTCTTCATCCAATTTGGATCGCCTGGCATATAATCAACTTGTACATATCCTGTACGTCCTTCAGGAACACCTTTGTTCTCCCCAGTAGCTGGGTCTATAAATTCTCTGTTTGGATCGTAGTCTTGTATCTTAACTTTAGTTATGAATACGCTAGTCTTAGCATAGTATAATGTTAATGGACTATCCTGTACTTTTTGACCAAACGCAGCAATATCATCTTGCTCAACTGTTACTGCAACATCAATGTCTCCACTGAACTGCTTCTTGCCAGCACTGCCTAGCATGTTATTATATAAGTCAATACCAAATGCACGTTCTAACGGTGCAAGTGTTGCTTGCATCTCGTCTTTATGAATTGGTCCTACGCCTGGTGCAGATCCGCCTTCGTTAAGTAACATTGTTTTTTCCTTCTATAATCTTAGTCATGCCTCTTTTAAATTTCTTAGGATCACCACTTTTTATACTGTTTAAAAATCTACGTTCTAATTCACCTGCTGTTGTTTCGTCGTAAGTATTTGAAATACGATTTAGTAAATTAATAGCACTTTCAATAATATTGCTCGCTGACGTTTCAATTAATAGATCTTTATTTGATGATCTATCAATATTGCTCAGTTCTTCAAGGATGCTTCTTGTATATTTTTTCATTTTATCAATATTCCCTTACTGTGTATTTAGTTGGCTTTGAAATAAATATTGTTGTATAAGAGTTTACCATAAATTAAACATACTTAAAGGAGCCTTCCATGAGCAACATAAGTGATATGAATTGGCAACAACGATCGTTATTGTTTGCTAAACTTTCAAAGATAGCTTATTATAACACTGATCTAGCAAAAAGTAAAGCAAAAGAGCTAAACTTTACATCAACAACATTCTACAGCAAAGAAGGCGCTCAAGCATATTGTTTTTCAAATAAAACAGACTTGGTCATTGCCTGTAGAGGTACAGAAGCAACACAATTAACAGATATCAAAGCAGATTTAGATGCATTGCCTGTTATTTCTGAAACCATTAGTAGAGTACACCAAGGATTTAAAAATCAAGTAGACGATCTTTGGCCAGAGATTGTAATAGGTATTAATAAAAAAGCTAACACAAAGAAAACTCTTTGGGTGTGCGGGCATAGCTTAGGTGCAGCAATGGCAACTATTATAGCAAGCAGGGCAAAGCATCATACCGAACTAACCGATCCTCTCGAACTATACACGTACGGAAGTCCACGAGTGGGTTGGCCGGGATATGTTAAAGACGTAGGAGTCGAGCATTATCGTTGGAAAAATAACAATGACATTGTTACTACTGTGCCGTTGTTAATTATGGGATTTAGACATCATGGTACTGAGCATTATTTAAATGCTTATGGTGAGTATAGAAATCCAACAGGATGGCAACGAGTTAAAGATAAACTTCGCGGACTTTGGTTTGGTATTAAAGAAGGCAAAATTGATTCTTTTAGAGATCATTTTATTAATGAATATATTAAACATATATCAAAACTAAGTTAATCTTATTTTATATTTTCCTAATTTAAAGTATTTTTTATAAGCTCTTCCTAGTGCAATAAATGCAGGATTAACTTCCTTAGAATTATGCGTTAACGTTTTATAATTATGTTCTAATATAGGTCTCATCGACTCAAACCACGATGCTTTATCTTTAATTGCAATAATTCTTTTAAGTTCTTCAATTATAGCATCATATCGTTCCCAAGTAGACAATGTGTCATACCGTTCATCAACAAAGCCGTCAAATGTTTTATAACCCATCTTTCTTAATTCGCGTAAACTTCCGCGATCGCCCATAATGATAAAAGGATGATGGCATACTATTGGTTTAAAAACTTTTTCGCTTAAAAATAATTGTCCGTTAATGTCAGCAAACGATGCTTCAGAGATAACACTGAGCCAGGTATCTAAACAGACATCGTTATTAATCCTATTAATATAAAAATGATCACCTTGTTCGTTATTGTTCTTCCCATAGACTAATGACGGTAACGTTGTATTAGCAGTAGATTCTTGATTGGAAGACATTACCCGGCCTTCCATATAATGCCTAGCTTTTGAAAATTTATTCATGCTAACTAATCCGTCATCAAGTAGGTTAGCTTCTAATAATTTTACATAGAACCATATTCTATGATTTCTTAATCGTTTCTGTAAACAGTTGTAAGACTTAATGTTATGGTCTTTTTTATAAGCTAGATGCTTATCAACAGTAAGATTTATATTAGTACGTATTCCTAAGTTGTACATGTCTGATTCAAAATGAGCATATGGTATTACTGTTATCCTGTCCATTTTATTATTAGCAGTTGCCCAATCATTATACTGAGAATGTCCTAACATATTACCTGATGTGTAAACAATTGCCTGCGGGTTTATTTTATATCTATCGCACTCTATATGAAAGTATTCCCATAGCCAAGTAGTTTGATACCCTTCGAGGCTTTGATCAAATAATACCATAGCGTTTCCAGATTGGATATCTTTAAACAATTTTTTATTTAAAAACTTAAATGGAGAAGCATTAAGATTAGTTTGAGCTGACGACGATCCTACCCACTCTTTAGGACTATGATTAACTCCAGTTGCAATAATATAATTTTTAGGTCTATTTCCAACACCAGCTTGGATTGCTATTTCTTTTCTTGCTAGGCAAGCTAATGACATCGGACTTGCAGCAAACCTACGAATACCTGAAGGACTTACATCTGTGCATTTAGTAAAATTTTCCAAGTCGGATTCAAAGACAAAATTAAGTTTCATTACATTAGCCTATCTTTCCAAGTTTTTGGAGTTTTGTCATTAATAATTTCTAATGGAAAACTATAATCAAACGGCTTGCTTCCTCGATTCTTAATCCAATCTACAGTATATTTTACTGAATATTTTATAGGCACTGTTGTTTTATATCCTAATAGTTTACGAGCTTTATTTGAACTGCATGTTGCATCTTTTACTTCTAAGGGACGTTCATCAAAATACAAAAAAGGTTTAGTAAAGTTACATTCTCTTGCAACTAGTTTTGCTAGTTCGTTAATTGTTATAGTACCTTCGTCAGGTCCAATGTTTACAGTTTCACTTACTATATTATCTAATACTAATTTTTCTAAACAATATATACAATCGTCTATGTAACTAAAACATCGTGTTTGATTACCGTCACCATATATAATTGCTGGCTTTCCTTGTAAATTACGATTGATCATAATACTCATTACATTACGAAACGGATCATCATATCGTTGTCGCGGCCCAACAATGTTATGTGGTACTGCAATATTCCACTCCATCCCGTGTGTATTACATAATACTTTAAGAACATCCTCTCCGGCTACTTTAGCAATACCATAAGGATCAACTGGAGCAGTATTATATGTTTCTAAAAAAGGAGTAGGCTGATTACCGTATCGAGCCATACTAGAGCAGTATACAAAACGTTTCACACCTGCTGAAATAGCTGCACTAATAGTTGATACACTTGCTTGAAATATATTTCTAGTAATAAAATCAGGACTAAAAACACTTAGGCCTTCGTGTGCAGTTGCTGCTGTATGTACAACAACATCAACACCTTCCATTACTTTAACCATTTGCTCTTGGTCACAACAATCAATTTCATAAAAGTCAACTCGAGTATCTACATTATCAATATAGCCACCTATTAATGCGTCATTACCTGCGACAGTGTGGCCTAGCTCTATCATTCTATCTGCAAGGTGACTACCTAAAAAGCCTGCAACTCCAGTTATAAAAATCTTCATTCTGTTTTACATCCAAGATAAAATTCCTCTAACTCCGGGAATGTTCCTACAAAATTTAAGTTACGTCTACGATCATATTCGGTAAACCATTTATAAAAATCTCTATGTCCTTCTGTTAATTTTTCAACAGTATATTCAGTACCTTCCATATAATCTACAACACGACGAAATTTTTCATATTCTAATTCACTAAACTTATGTCTATCATTATCATCTAAATTATTGATAATAAATTGTAGGTGCTGTTTCATATATGGCATAAACTTGTCTTTAGGTAAGATGTTCATGTCGTACTGCAACGGTTCTTTTAAATAAGGAGTGTCAAATCTAATACGCTGCCATTTAGTTTGATCGTCACTGTTATACTTTACACGCCATTGTAAAATCTTTTTTAGTAAGTTACTAAAATTAGGTACTGTTAATATATTAAACGTAACCATAAATGTTAAAGGCATATTAGTTTTAGTCATGTAAGTGTCTAAGTTCTTTTCCCATAATTCTAAGTCTAATCCTGTTCTAATGTATTCTGCTTGTTCTCCCCAAGTGTCCATACTTGTAAAAACTTTAAAGTCTTTAATACACCCGTTGCTTACTAGACTGTTTACTCTATTTGTAAAGCGTTCAATAAGGATTGGCTTAACGCCTAGGTTAGTATTAATATTAAGTTCTAAATCAGGGCAAGGATTCTTTTCTAATTCATCAAACATGCGCCAGGTGCTTTGCTGTAGTAAAGGCTCGCCTCCAGTAATACGCAAAATAGTTAATGTCTTGCGTAGTTCAGGCCACCATTCCCACCAGGCTTTTACATAAGGATTAGTTTCTTCGTCTTTGTGTATTTCAAACCAATTAATGTCATTCCTATGATTCCTAACCATATCATAAGGACCATATTGTTCAATTTCTTTATAGTACGAACTACTATGTTTAGGATGACAATATCCGCATTTAAAATTACACTCGTTACCAAAACTAACTTCTACATATTGCGGATTAATATTTGCCATTGGATTTTGCTTAATAGCATCAAGGCGCTCTGGAGTATAGATACTTTCATTACGTTCTTTACGGTCACTAATGTAGTCTTTACCCATACACTCAACATTCCAACAGTATTGACATCCACTAGGTTTTTCACCTAGCATCATTGCTTGGCGTTCAGCTTTCTTCTGTTTTGTATTATGTAATGCACTAGGATTATCTTTTAATTCTTCTAATGGGATCTTGTGGGGAGCAGGATGATAACAACTGTGTGTTTCACCTGTGCCT
>Ga0209710_1001354_pt1 | contig 19020 bp, 21 predicted proteins | sample ArcticOcean_MG_C_5_FD_187436 | JGI IMG/M metagenome (GOLD analysis project Ga0209710, IMG submission 187436) | Marine microbial communities from western Arctic Ocean - ArcticOcean_MG_CB4_138 (SPAdes) (version 2) | ecosystem: Environmental > Aquatic > Marine > Oceanic | place: Arctic Ocean...
ATACTTTCAGGCATTATTGTCTCCTCTAACCCAAAGAATGCATTTCGCTTAACGCTTAGCTATGTTGGAGGAATTACTTTCACCTATACCTTGCTTGGAATTATTGCTGGTTTGACAGGAACACTTTTATCTTCAAGCTTACAAAACACTAACTTTATTTTATTTGCTGGTTTTCTTTATATAATCTTCGCTATTGCAATGTTTGGATTGTTTGAACTGACTGTACCTTCTTTTATGCAAGACAAAGTCACGTACATCACACAAAAATACAAACTAGAAAACTCATTTAATGTTTTTATTCTTGGTTTAGTTTCTTCATTAATTTTAAGCCCGTGCGTCGCACCTCCTCTGGCAGCAGCAATTCTCTATATTGGTAAATCTCAAGATTTAATTCTTGGTGGTAGCTCACTTTTCTTTATGAGTCTTGGCATGAGCGTTCCTCTTTTAGCTATTGGAATATTTTCCATTAAAATTATTCCTAAGCCTGGGTCATGGATGATAAATATTAAAAAATTAATGGGCTTCATATTGCTGGCTATGTCTATTTATATTACTAGGCCTTTATTAACAGAAATAGTATTTTTCTACAGCCTTTTCTTAATTCTTATTATTTCAATTATTTATTTTACTTGGTCAAATAATAAACTAAAAAAAATTACTAAAATAATTTCAAGTATTTTAAGCTTAATTATTATTTGCTTTATTATTTTTCAAACTAAACCAATGATTCTAGAATCTAGTCAGCAACATAACCAAAAATTTTCAACTATCAATAACCTCGATGAGTTAGAGATTTTGTTAAACGACTCAGACAGAAAGCCAATCATGCTTGATTTTTATGCTGATTGGTGTGTTGCTTGCTTAGAATATGAAAAATTTACATTTAACGATCCATCTGTTATTAATTTAATGAGTAAATTTGAGCTGCTTCAGGTTGACGTAACTAAAAATAATAAAAATCATCAAATTCTTCTCAAAAAATTCGACCTCTTTGGGCCACCAGGAATTATTTTCTTTAATTCTGAAGGTCAGGAAGTAAAAGAGCTTAGAACTATTGGTTTTAAAAATAGTAAAGAATTTTCTTCTATTCTCATAAAGGCAATTAAATGAATAATTCTAAATTTATATTTTTAATAATCCTAATAGGCTTGGTTAGTAGTCTTGCTGGTTTATATCTGGGTAAAAACACTCTTTCTTTGAACAGCGCGACTCAAACTGAGGGTTTTTTTAATTCTCAAAGTAAAGATTTAAATAATAATAACGTTTCTCTCTCTCAATATAAAAATAAATGGTTGTTGGTGAACTTTTGGGCAACATGGTGTGCTCCATGTAGAGATGAAATTCCTGAACTCAACGATCTTGCAAAAAATAATAATAAGGTGCAACTTGTCGGAATTGCTATTGATGAGATTGAGGCTGTTAAAATTTTTCTTAGTAAAACACCCATTTACTATGATTCATATATTTCAAATGACATGGATGGGTTGGAAATTTCTAAATCTCTAGGAAATGAAAAAGGTATTTTACCCTTCACTGTCCTAATTACTCCAAGTGGAAAAATACAAGAAGCGTTTTATGGTAGATTAGATGTAAATAGCTTAAATAAGTACTTAGTAAAAACAATTGAATAAAAAACCATTAAAACCATTTAAATGTAGACAAAAGTATCTATTTTCGTCTAAAATGATCTTCCTTAAATAATATTTATATTAGTATAAATTATGAAAATTAAAGATATTACTGTTATCCATGGTCCAAACTTAAATTTACTTGGACAACGAGAGCCAGATCATTACGGAACTCATACCCTAAAAGACATCAATGATGCTCTTAAAGAAAATGCAGCTAAGTTAAATATTAATATCGAAGCTTTCCAAAGTAACAGTGAAGCAGAGATTGTTGATAAAATTCAATCTTTAAATAGTGACTTTATTATTATTAACCCAGCAGCTTATACTCACAGCTCAGTTGCAATACGTGATGCGCTTTCTGCTATGAAAATACCATTCATTGAAGTACATATTTCAAATGTATATGCTCGTGAGGCCTTTAGAAAAAAATCTTTCTTCTCTGACATTGCAATTGGTGTTATTAGCGGTTTAGGGGCGGAAGGATATTGTGCAGCGTTAAATTACGCTGCAAAATTAAACAAATAAGAGGTAATTATGGATCTACGAAAATTAAAAAAATTAATTGATTTAGTCGAGGAATCAGGCATATCAGAACTTGAGCTAACCGAAGGCGAAGAAAAAGTAAAAATTAGTCGGAATCCTTCATTAGCGGTTCAACCTCAGCTACTTCAACCGCAACAACATTTGATGCAGAATCAAGCCATCCCAAATGAAACACAATCAATTGAAGTATCAAAAAAAGAAGTACCGCCAACAAACGATACTAATACCTTTAATTCACCAATGGTAGGTACTTTTTACAGAGCAGCATCACCAGATGATGCTACATTTGTTGATGTTGGATCTTCTGTAAAAAAAGGGGATACGTTATGTATTATTGAGGCTATGAAGCTACTTAACGAAATTGAATGTGATCAAGATGGAATAATCAAAAAAATTCTAATTGAAAACGGCCAACCTGTTGAGTTTGGCGAACCACTATTTGTTATTGGATAAAAAATAATTTATGTTTGATAAAATATTAATTGCTAATCGAGGCGAGATTGCTTTAAGAATCTTGCGTGCCTGCCAAGAAATGGGTATCAAAACAGTCACTGTTCATTCCGAAGCAGACGCAGAAGCAAAATATGTTGCTCTATCAGATGAGTCAGTTTGTATAGGGCCTGCTGCTTCCAACTTAAGCTATTTAAATATACAAGCTATTATAAGTGCTGCAGAAGTTACTGATGCTCAAGCCATTCATCCAGGTTATGGTTTTCTTTCTGAAAACGCTGATTTTGCTGAGCGTGTTGAGAAAAGTGGATTTACTTTTATTGGTCCTAATTCAGAAACAATTCGCTTGATGGGAGATAAAGTAAGTGCGAAAGATTCAATGAAAAAAACTGGTGTTCCTTGTGTTCCAGGGTCCGATGGTGCTTTACCAGAGGATCCAACAGAAATTTTTAATATTGCACAAAAAATAGGATACCCAATAATTATTAAAGCTTCTGGAGGTGGGGGGGGAAGAGGTATGCGTGTTGTGCATACTGATGCTGCGTTATTAAATTCTGTTGCAATGACAAAAAGCGAGGCTCAAGCTACGTTCGGAAATCCAGTTGTTTATATGGAAAAATTTCTACAAAATCCTAGGCATGTTGAATTCCAGGTATTGGCAGACAAACACAAAAATGTAGTACATTTATGGGATCGTGACTGTTCTCTACAAAGAAGGCATCAAAAAATTATAGAAGAGGCTCCTGCTCCTGGAATCCCTGAAAGACAAAAACTAAAAATCGCATCCCGCTGCGCTGATGCATGTAAAAAAATTGGATATGTAGGGGTTGGGACTTTTGAGTTTCTTTATGAGAACGGAGAATTTTACTTTATTGAAATGAATACTAGATTACAGGTCGAACATCCAGTTACAGAATTAATTACTGGTATTGATCTTGTTCAAGAACAAATTAATGTTGCATTCGGTAAAAAAATATCTTTCAGACAAAAAGATATTAAAATAAATGGTCATTCAATTGAATGCAGAATCAATGCTGAAGATCCATATAAGTTTACTCCCTCCCCAGGTGTAATTACTCGCTTCCATTTACCTGGTGGTCCAGGGGTTAGGGTTGATACGCATGCATACGGTGGTTATAAAGTACCATCTCATTATGATTCTATGATTGGTAAGATAATAACTTCGGGCAATACTAGAGAGCAAGCAATTGCGAGAATGAGAATTGCTTTATCAGAAATAGTTATTGAAGGAATTAAAACTAATATCCCTCTTCATATAGATTTAATGAATGATTTAGCTTACAAAGATGGTGGCGTCAGTATTCATTATTTAGAAAATAAACTTGGGATAAAATCATAAAAAATGTCTTGGGCAAATCTAATTGTTCAAATAAATAAAGAAAATGTCGATTCAATAAGTGATTATCTAATTGAGCTTGGTGCAATTTCTACCTCAATTGAGGATACAAACCTTAATCAAAACAATGAAGAGCTGATCTTCGGAGTACCAAATATTCAGTCTCAACAATTTTGGGAAAATAATACCGTACAAGCACTATTCGAAAAAAAAATTAATATTGAGGTAATAAAAGCGGCAATAAAAAATAAGTTTAGTGATGCTATTTTATCGCTCTCAACTAAAGAAGTTGAAGATAGGGATTGGGTGAAGTCAACACAGACTCAATTTTCACCAATCCGTATCAATGATAAATTATGGATTATTCCAACATGGCATAAAATCCAAGATAAAAATGCTATCAATTTAATCTTAGACCCTGGATTAGCTTTTGGGACTGGGACACATCCAACAACGCACCTTTGTCTTTTATGGCTACTTAATAATATAAATCAAAATTTATCTGTCTTGGATTATGGCTGTGGTTCAGGAATTTTAGGTATTGCTGCAAAAAAAATAGGAGCAAAAAAAGTTATTGGTGTAGATATTGATAACCAAGCTATTGAGGCAAGTAAAAATAATTCAGAAATGAACAACGTTAAAATATCATGGAGTAATACTAAAGAAAAAATAGATTTTAAAGCGGACCTTATCGTTGCAAATATTCTTTCAAGCGCCCTTAGTGTCCTTGCCCCTGTTCTCGCAGAGCACTGCATGATTAATGGTAAAATAGCACTTTCTGGCATACTTGAATCTCAAGAGGATGATGTAAAAAAAATCTACAGTTCATGGTTTAATTTCGACCCCTCATATAAGAAAGATGGCTGGGTTTTAATATCAGGCACTAAGCGGTAAGATATAATTTTGTAATTAAATTCAGTGGCGTTATAATTTAATTCATGAAAAAAATTATTAGAGCAAATAGCTTATTTCTTTTTCTCCTGCTTGCCGGGTGTTCAAACAGTCTTGTTAAAGAAATTCAATATCCAGCTCCTCATAATGACTATAATGGAAAAATTGTTGATGAGTATTATGGTGGTGAGGATTCTAATTCTTTTATGATTCGATCTTGTAAAATATATGGTGGGTTAGACCAAGGTAGTATCATTAAATCTGGTGCTGATTTTATAATGCAAGATATTTTTAATTTCAAGTGTAATTATGCAGGAAAACTTAAAGAGGAATTAAATATTGATGGAAAATCTTCTAAAAGACTTAGTGGTGCTGTTGCTAAAAAAAAATGTGAGCGATTAGGGTTTGATATTGGAACTATTAACTTTACTAAATGTATGCAGGAATTAACACGATAAACTTATGCATCTTATCTTTAAAAAAAATATCAAAATTTCTTTTCTTACCTTTTTTTTCTTTTTAAGCTCTTACGCGGTAAGTGAAGAAAAATCTATTACATACAAATGTACAGGATTAAGTCAATTTGAGCTTATCGGTTCTTCTGGGGTTAAAGAAGAAATAAAAATTAATGATTATAAATTTGTCGATGGGATTCTTCAGGGTTTAAATAACATTGAATGTAATTGGGAAAGTAATATTATTAAATGTGAGTCAAACTTTTTAAACGTTCGAAGATTAAATATTAATTTAGATAACCAGGAAATAACTGATTACCTCTCTGGAAATAAAGGTTTTGGAGTATATATTGAAAATTTTAAGGGTAAATGTAAGGTTAGAAATTGATCGAAGTTCTTAAAATAACTGAAGAAATATTTCAAGTGACCGTTATTCAAGATTCAAAAACAATTCATAAGATCACGCTCTTAGAAAAATTTTATAATGACTTATCAAGATCGAAAGTTTCAAAAGTTGAATTAATTAAAAAATCTTTTGAATTTTTATTGGAAAGAGAAACAAATCAATCAATTTTAAGAAAATTTAATTTAGAGGATATTGAAGGTTATTTTCCAGATTATCCAATATTAATAAAAAATTATTTTAATTAATATCCTGAACTCTTAACCAAAATTTTAGTCTTTCAGCTATATAAATTTAAGACATATTTTAATGATTCCTCGTTTGCTTTTATTAGTTTTGTTTTGTAGTTTTGTTGCTCATTCTGAAAGTATAGATAATGGTACTGAGAGACAAATATTTGAAAATGGAACTCCCAAATATGAAATAACTTATAAAAATGAATTGAAACATGGGAAGGAGACATTTTGGTATGAATCTGGTCAAAAAAAAATGGAAAGTCATTTTTTTAATGGAATTGAAGAGGGGTTTTGGAGACAATGGCACAAAAATGGCCAGCTAAAGTTAGAAGTGATGTATAAAAATGGTAAAGAGTTCGGTCTTTGGAGACAATGGCACAAGAATGGTCAATCTAAATCAAGTGTAGAATTTATAAATGGGATAAAACAAGGAGCAGAGATTGTTTGGAATCAAGATGGTTCTGTTCGATCCAAAGATTTTTATAAGAATGGTAAGGTAATCAAATAAATACTACTACAGGATCAATAATGATTAAAGCCTATGCAGCAATGAGTAAAGGAAGTTCACTTGAGCTATATGAATATGAAGCTGAACCCCTAAAGCCAAACGAAGTTACTATTAAAGTTGAATCATGCGGTATTTGTCATAGTGACATTTCTGCAATTGACGGCAGTTGGGGTATATCCAAATATCCTATGGTAGCTGGACATGAAGTTATTGGAGAAATAATTGGTATCGGTTCAGATGTTTCTTTACACAAAATCGGAGATCGTGTTGGGCTAGGCTGGCACTCTGGATACTGCAATGATTGTGTGCATTGTGACGCTGGAGATCATAATTTCTGTAGTTCAACAAAAAAAACAGTTTTCAGCCAGCATGGTGGTTTTGCCGAACAGGTTACTGCAGACCAGGTAAGTGTAATCTCCATTCCTACTGGTTTAAACCATGAGGATGCTGGTCCTTTACTGTGTGGTGGTATTACAGTTTTTACCCCAATTGTTGAATTTAATATTAATAAGAACCATAAAGTTGGGATTATCGGTATTGGTGGGCTAGGTCATCTAGCTCTAAAATTTTATAAGGCTTTAGGTTGTCATGTTACAGCTTTTACTAACTCCGATGATAAAAATAATTTACTTAAATCTTTAGGTGCAGATGAAATTGTTTCTTCTACAGATAAATTTAAAATAAAAAATTTAGGTGCTCAATTTGATTTAATAATCTCAACTGTTAATGTCAAATTAGATTGGAATTTATTTTTAAGTACTATTAAACCAAGAGGCAGGCTTCATTTTGTAGGAGCAGTCCTAGCGCCCATTGAAACTTCTGTTTTTTCACTTATGAGTGGACGAAAATCAATTTCTGGATCTCCTGTTGGAAGTCCGAATAATATAAGAAAAATGTTAGACTTTTGTGCCCAACACAATATATTGCCTATGACGGAGCATTTCAAATTTAGTGAGATAAATAGTGCTATTGAAAAGCTTAGAAACAATAGAATTAGATTTAGAGCTGTATTATCATGGTAAATGAAATGATACATTTTTTATCAGTAATGTTATTTGGCTCAATGGTTTCGTTTATGATTCTAGTTTCTCCTGTTGTGTTTAGTGTCCTATCTACTAATGATGCTAAGAATTTTTTAAGGAAATTCTTCCCAAGGCTTTTTACTTTCGGTCTTGCTATATCTGGATTGCTAATACTATTTAGTTTTAAAGAAATAAATATTTTCAATCAAATTTTCTCAGTAATTATTTTTTTAGGGTTTCTTTTAAATCTGATTGTAATCACCCCTAGGATTAACAAATATAGAGATTTAGAACTTAAAAATATTAAGTCTGCAAAAAAAATATTTGATGCTCTTCATTTTTTATCTGTATGTATTTTTATTGTTCAATTATTATTATGTTTAGTGTTATTTTTAAATTAAATGGCTAATTATAATGTAAGCGGATTAATCACTCTTGCTGAACTCGCAAAAACTAAAAAGGAGAATTGGGTTGTTTATATCCTAAAATGTGGAGACGATTCTTTATATACTGGTATAACAAATAATATAAATAAAAGAATTGAAGATCATGAAAAAGGAGTTGGTGCAAAATACACCAAAGGTCGTGGTCCGTTTAAAGTAATTTTTAAGGAAAATCATCCCGACAGAAGTTCTGCAAGCAAAAAAGAATCTAAAATAAAAAGCCTATCAAGAAAAAATAAAATAGCCTTAACTTTCATTTAAAGTTTCCTCATCAGGAGTAATAACCTCGAATGTTTCAATGGTTTGAAAATTTAGTTAATCCTTTTCCAAAGGATTTAATAAAAACGCCTCCAAAATCTTTATTTAAGTTTGCCTGGCTGTGCATTAAAGATATCAAGTTATATATTGGCTTAATGGCACTGTTAACTGCTGCTATAGCAAGTTTTGAAGCCATCCTTTATGCCGTTTTAGGGAAGATAATTGACCTAATGATATCGAGTGACCCTAGTCAATTTTTCAATAATCATCTGCATTTCCTTCTATTAGTCGGAGCCATTCTAATTTGCAGCACATTTTTTGTTGCTATTAGAGCAATGATAAAACACCAAACACTTGCAGGAACTTTTCCGATGCTAATGAGGTGGAATTTTCATCGGCTATTACTTAACCAAAGTATTGATTTTTATAACAATGAGTTTTCTGGTCGAATAGCTGCAAAAGTAATGCAGACTACCCTTGCCTTAAGAGACATGTGGTTTATATTGTCTGATATCTTAGTGTATGTAGTTGTTTACGTTACCACCATGATTCTTTTAGTTGGAAGCCTAAATACTTTACTATATTTTCCGTTCTTAATATGGCTAAGTATATATATTACGACATTATTTTATTTTATTCCTAAACTTGCGAAACTCTCAAAAAATCAAGCCGATGCCCGGTCTCTTATGACAGGTCGAATAACAGATGCTTACACCAATATTAGCACAGTCAAACTGTTCTCTCATGCAGGTAGAGAGTCTAAATATGCCAAAAATGCAATGATAGAGTTCTTATATACTGTCACACTTCAAATGCGTAAAATTACTGCAATTCAAATTATCAATCATTTTCTGAGCATGCTTTTAATTTTTTCAACAACTGGAACAGCTCTTTTTCTATGGTCAAATAATGAAATAGCTATTGGCGTAGTTGCGGCTGCAGGCGCTATGTCATTAAGATTAAATGGAATCTCGCACTGGGTAATGTGGGAAATGACGTCACTATATGAGCAAATTGGTGTTGGTCAAGACGGACTCAACATGCTTTCCAAAAAACAAGTCATAAAAGATAGTCCTAATGCTTTAAATATAAATATAAAAAAGGCTCCTATTTCATTTAAAAATGTTTATTTTTCATACCATAAGAACGATAGTTTCTTTTCTGACTTTAATTTGAATATTGGGCACGGAGAAAAAGTTGGGATAGTCGGAAGATCTGGCGCCGGTAAGTCATCATTGGTGAATCTTTTACTTAGGTTTTATGAATTGGATAAAGGTGAGATATTAATTGATAATAAAAATATCAACTCCATCACTCAAGACAGCTTGCGATCTAATATCGCAATGGTTACCCAAGATACATCTTTGCTTCATCGTTCTATTGAAGATAATATTGCCTATAGTAAACCTAGCTCCTCTAATAAAGAGATAATTTCTGCTGCTAAAAAAGCTCAAGCTCATAGATTCATAATGGGACTCAAGGATCAATACGGAAATATTGGTTACAAATCTTTGGTGGGAGAGAGGGGAGTTAAACTTTCGGGTGGGCAAAAGCAAAGAATCGCTATTGCAAGAGTTATCCTTAAAAATGCTCCCATATTACTTTTGGACGAAGCCACAAGTGCACTAGATTCAGAAGTCGAAATCATTATCCAAGATAGTCTTGATATCCTTATGAAGGGTAAGACTGTAATTGCTATTGCTCACCGACTATCAACTATTGCTGCAATGGATCGATTAATCGTAATGGATAACGGTACAATAATTGAAGAAGGAAATCATAAGTCACTTATTAAGAAAAAAGGCTTATATTATCAATTATGGCAACACCAAAGTGGAGGATTTATAGGTGATTAGCAGTTATTTTTTTGATATGAATTTATCAGGATACCATTATTTAATTGTTCACTTAATGACTTTATTTGCTTTATTTACAAATAGCTATATACTTCGCACAATTAGTAGATTGCCATAATTTTTTATATTGCCAGTCTTAAATTCTACAATATAAGGAAATTATTTGTCATTCGAAACGTTCAAATTTACACCAGAAATAAATAAAGCCATTGCTGAATCTGGCTATACAGAACCAACCCCTATTCAAAAAAAATCAATTCCTGAGATTCTTCAAAATAAACATGTTTTAGCATCTGCACAAACAGGTACTGGAAAAACAGCAGCATTTGTTCTTCCGATTTTAGAATTACTTCATCAAGATAAAAATAAAGTTAGAGGGCCAAGAGTCCTAATTATTAGCCCGACAAGAGAGCTTGCAAATCAGATTACTGATAGCGTAAGAAAATATGCTCGTCATTTAAACATTAATTCTGCAACAGTAGTTGGAGGAATGTCATATAAGTTACAAAATAAACTTCTTTCAAAGCCACTTGATATTCTAATAGCAACGCCTGGACGTCTTCTTGATCTATTTAAACAAGGTAAAATAAAGTTTAAAGATACAAAAATTATGGTTCTTGACGAAGCTGATAAGATGCTAGATATGGGTTTCGTACCTGATATCCGCAAAATATTTAATGCAACAACTAAGCAACAACAAATGTTGATGTTTTCAGCTACATTAGATAATTCAGTTTCTAAGATTGCCAGCGAGTTCTTAAGCAATCCAATTACAATTTCTATTAAGCCTGATACTAAGGGTCATAGTAATATTCAACAATCTCTATATTATGTTGATAATCAATTTCACAAACAACAACTGCTTAAGCATTTTCTTGCGGATACAAATTTAAATCAAGCAATAATTTTTACTGCCACTAAAAGACAAGCGGATAAGCTAACTGATGACTTATATCATTCTGATTTTAAAACTGCAGCGCTTCATGGCGATATGTCACAGGGATCAAGAACTAAAACTATTAACCGCTTCAAAAAAAATGAAATTAAGGTTCTTGTTGCAACAGATCTTGCATCGAGAGGGATTGATGTTAAAGATATTACACATGTTTTTAACTATGACATGCCACGTTTTGCAGAAGACTACATACATAGAATTGGTAGAACTGGACGAGCCAACAAAAAGGGGCTTGCATTAAGCTTTGTTTCACCAACAGATAGAGAACATTTAAGGAAAATTGAGCGTTTTACTGGTATGAAAATTGATGCTCAAGTCGTACCTGGTATGGAGCCTACTAAGGGTGCATCTGCAGCTCCTGAGAAGAAGAAAAAAGCCGGTGGATTTTTTAACAAAACTAAACGTGGGTTTGATAAAACTAAAAAAAGCTTTAAAAATAGAACAAATGCAAAAAAAAGAATGAATAAAAGACCTGCTGCACCCGTTGCTACTTAACTAATCTAGAGTAGAAAGATCAGCTATTGAGTAAATTCCGGTTGGACGGTCTTTTTCTATACCCCATGTCTTCTCTTTTACAATGCAGCATCGATCACGATTAATATCCGAGACCCCAAATTTTAATTTTGCATTCGGGATTATTCGATATATATGTCTTTCAATTCCATCGATCGTCTCGGGAGCGTCATCATGCTCACAAAATATCAATACATTTTCTTTTCTGCTACCTGTCTGTCTGACACAAGCTAGGTCGCCCCTACCAATTTCTTTTAAATGATTCTCTAATTTTTGAATATCATTCTCAGTAATTGGTTGCTTTTTGAACAAAGTAATTCTTTTTACCAAAGAAATCGTATTTGCATGAATTTTTTGTTTATTCAATATTTGAGGAATAAACCTAGTAATCCATAGTTTACTATTTGGAGATTCTTTTAATGTGGATACAAGTTGTTCAATTGGAAACTTTGTTAGAATTGGAGGGCGCATATTCTTATCAATAAATTTAAAGTTAAATATTAACAACATCCAACAAAATATGACACTACTTTAATATTATTTATTTATTGTTTTGAATTTTTACCTAAATAACCTATCCTACTCTGATGTCTTACATTATAAAAATTATAATCGCAGTTGCAATCATTGTTGCTGCTTCCGAGCTAAGTAAAAAAAACACTTCCTTAGCGGCTATTTTACTTGGTCTTCCAATTGTACTTTTTACATCTTTTACGTTTATATGGGAAGAATCTCATGATATCAATAAAATATCTCTATTAACTCAACAAACTGTAATTATTGTATTGGCCGGCATTCCTTTTTTATTTTTACTTGTATGGCTTTTAAAAAATGGATTTAATTATTACTTAGCTCTTGGTTCTTCTTGTTTTGGAATTATATTGGTTACCCTTCTAATTCAAAAATATGTTTTACATTAAAAAGGGGCTCCATAGGAGCCCTTTTTTTAAATTCTTATTCTAGACTATTTACGTGATTTCCAGATAGAATATAATACCCATAACGCTACTAAACCAATAAGTCCTTGGCTGCCAAGCGTATTTAGGATCCCTGAAACATTACTGATAACATCAGTATTTCCAAGAAATGGTACATTTGCCCCGCCCATTAAGATTTGAAGTGCAATTGCTAATGCTGCAAGACTTATTGCAGTTTCAGCAAGTCCAGCTGACCACTTTCTGATAGTTCCTAATATATCCATTCTTATTTCTCCTGTTGTAAAAGAAAAGTTTAAACTTTCATCTCTTTAAACTTAAATGGATTATAACGGGTTTTTTTAATAAAAAATACAACATATTGTGAAAAAAAATTTAAAATTAACTATATATAGTGTTTATAGTATATAGTTATAAGTTCCTTATTAATAAACGAGTTATTCAATTAGAACTATAAAAGTTAAGTACAAGGATTTTACTCAACGTTTAGATAATTTTTTAGGAGTTTCTGTTTTACTTGTAGCTGATTTTTCTTAATCAATAATCCAGAATAAATTCGTTCGGTTTTTTTCTTGTTATATTCGTCCCCTCAGCAAACTATATTTTATTTAGTAACTTCTGAATGTTTTTTTATTATTTCTTGAATATCGTTTAATACCGCAACCTCACCATTCGAATATTTATCTGCCATCATAAAGAGTTTGCTGAACAAAACAGTCCCATCTACGTCTTTCAAAAGTTTAAATTTTGCTGAATCTTCTAATTTTTTATTCCAAGCATCTCTTACTTCCTTCCAAAAAGATTTAGTATCAGTCCAATATTCTATGCCAGCATTCCAATCAAAATCATTTATTCTTTCATATCTTGCAATTCCTACTTCTTTAGCTAACACTTTATGATTTTTATTTAGCACTACCTTTTTATTATTTTGCTCATGAACCCAGCCTGTTGGAGTTATTGTTTGAATATTTATGCCAACCAGCACATCATAATCATCCCTTGTTGAAAATTCTCTTCTAGGTAATGGGCGCCAAGTTTCTTTACTTGTCCATGAAGAAAAATTTTCAGAATGTGCCCATTTACCGTAGCTTTGATATCTTGGTGTATCATCAACTTGATATGCAGACTGAGACCAAGTTCCTTTTTCCGATCTCCAAGGTACTTTATTTTTCACCCATGTATCATCTCCGTTAAATGTATTAATTTCTTTATCTTCGTATTTCCAATCTTGTCTCCAATGTTTCATAACAACAGGATCAGAAATGGAGCCATCTTTTTGTTTGAAATACATAACAATTATGTGTTGTAAGCTTATAAAATTTTTTTTCTCATCTACTACCTCGACTAATTCGGTTGCCCAGGATTGATATGGTTGTTTAGGTTTATAATTTTCTACAAACCCCATTGTTTCGATAAAGTCAAAATAAACCCTGTATTTTCCCTCCATTGCTAGAATCGCCAACCTATCTTTTTCAAATTTAGTTAGGCCTTTTTTTTGCAATTTTTTCCATGCTGGACTTGGTTTTGTGTCCATTTTAACTTCTGGGCCAGTCGTTGTTCCTCCTCTTGGGGTCTTTAAGCTAGGGTCATCTAGATGTGTCCACCCGAATATATAGTCTGATTCCTGACCATGGGTAAGAAATGACGTTAGCATTAACATTAGGAATATATATATTTTCATATTTTTTTTGACTAATTATATTAAGGAAAGTTTCTATTTTAATTTGTTTACTCAACCAACCAAAAAAATAATCCAGTTAATAATACAAGCTTTAGTAGCACTAATAATAGTAATAAAAAACGTTCAAAAATTGCTAATTAAAGTTTCGTTTGCTGAGGGGGTAAATATTAAGTCGAAATAATAATACAGTTCCATCTTTTCCGTCTATAACTATTCCACTGTGACCGACTTGGCAAGATTCCTAGGTTTATCAACATCAGTTCCTTTTCTCAATGCAACATGATAAGCCAATAACTGTATAGGAATAGAATGAATAATTGGGGATAACACACCGGTATGTCTTGGTGCTCTTATAACTTTAATACCTTTCTGCTCAACAAAATTACTGTCGGCATCTGCAAAAACAAACAATATTCCCCCACGTGCTTTTACTTCTTGCATGTTTGATTTAACTTTTTCAAGTAATGCATCGTTAGGAGCAATTACAACGACTGGCATGTTTTTATCCACCAAAGCTAGTGGCCCATGTTTTAGTTCTCCTGCAGGGTAAGCTTCGGCATGAACATATGAAACTTCTTTTAATTTTAAAGCGCCTTCTAAGGCTATTGGATAGTGAATACCACGGCCTAAAAATAAAGCATGCTCTTTGTTGGAGAAATGTTTAGCCCATTGTTTAATTTGTGGCTCTAAATTTAATGCTGACTGAATTCCACCAACTAAAGATCTTAAATCCTCTAAATAGTTTTTCTCTTTTTTCAGAGTAATGAGTTTTTTATTTTTTGCTAAAGTAACCGTTAGAATAAATAAGGAAATTAATTGAGTAGTAAATGCTTTTGTTGACGCCACTCCTATTTCTATCCCTGCACGTGTATAAAAAACTAGATTCGAGGCTCTTACAATTGCACTTTCTTGAACATTACAAATCGCTAAGGTTTTCCTATGTCCGATTTTCTTTGCATGTTTTAATGCTTCGATAGTGTCAAGTGTCTCGCCTGACTGCGAAATAGTTATAACCAGCTGGTTTGGATTAGGCACCGAATCGCGATACCTATACTCACTTGAAATTTCTATATTCGTTGGAATTTTAGCAATACTTTCAAACCAATATTTAGCTGTGAGGCCTGCATAATAGCTGGTTCCTGCAGCAAGAACCAAAATACTATCTATATTCTTAAATATACTTTTTGCTTTATTACCAAATAATGAATTATCAAACTTGCTGTTATCGATTACAGCCTCGATAGTGTCGCCCAATGCTCTTGGTTGTTCATAAATTTCTTTTTGCATGAAGTGGTCATGAGGCCCTAAATCTATCGATGTTAATTTTACTTTACTGTGATGAACTTTTCTTACTTTTTTCTTTAAACTAGCTCCAAAAATCTCTAATGAATCAATTGCTAGCCTAGCTAAATCACCATCTACAAGATATATGATCTTTCTCGTCACTTCTAATAAAGCAGTAATATCTGATGCAATAAAATATTCTGATTTACCTTGGCCAATAATTAATGGGCACCCAAACCTTGCACAAATTAATTCATTTTGATTGTCAACTGTAATGACTGCAATTGCATAAGCTCCGATTAAATCTTTAGTAGCTTGGTGAGTTGCTTTTAATAAATCTTTCTTATTTTGATTATTATAGTAATAATGAATTAGGTGTGCAATTACTTCTGTATCTGTTTCAGATTCGAATTTATAGCCTAATTTTTTTAAACGCTTGCATTGATCTTCATGATTTTCAATAATCCCATTATGAACAACTGCGATTTGATTATTTGATACATGTGGGTGAGCATTATCCTCTGTTACCCCTCCATGCGTTGCCCATCGGGTATGTCCAATCCCTAAACATCCTTTTATTTTAGTTTTTTTAGCTTTATCTTTTAATGAAGCTACTCGGCCAATAGATCTAATACGTTGGATTTTATCATTTAAAATAGCAATTCCCGCAGAGTCATATCCCCGATATTCTAAACGCTCTAATCCATCAATTAAGATAGGTAATATATTTTTATTGGATATTCCAGCTACTATTCCACACATAATTTAACTCTTCTTTGGCTTTTCCCAGCCAGGAACGCTAGTTTGTTTTGCTCGAGATAATGATAGTTCATTTATTGGTGTATTTTTTGTTATTGTTGATCCCGCACCAATTGTTGATCCCGCACCAATTGTCACTGGGGCCACAAGTTGAGTATTTGACCCAATAAATACGTTATCCTCAATAATAGTTTGATGTTTTTTTACGCCATCATAATTACAAGTTATTGTTCCTGCTCCAACGTTAACGTTCTTTCCAACAATACTGTCGCCAACATAACTTAAATGATTTATTTTAGTTCCCATTCCAATTTTTGAATTTTTAATTTCTACAAAATTACCTATATTAACGCTATTATCAGTTTCTGTTCCAGGTCTTAATCTAGCGTAGGGGCCTATTATATTTTTTTTACCAATTTTAGCGCCATCCAGGTGTGAATAAGGTTTTATAGTCACGTCATCTAGGATTTCACAATCTTTTATAATGGAATAGGCCCCTATCGATACATTCTTACCGATTTTTACTTTTCCTTCAAAAATACAACCGACATCGATTACTACATCTGTCCCAAATTCAAGCTGACCTCTTATATCTATCCTAGTAGGGTCTAGCAAAGTTACTCCTTTCCCCATCAATTTATAAGCTTTTTCCAATTGTATCGCTCTCTCCATTTTTGCCAATTCTATTTTAGAATTAATCCCAGAAATAGTGATTTCTGAATTAGCTTGGATTGTGTCAACCTTTATTTTTTCTTTTTTTGCTAAAGCTACTATATCAGTTAAATAATATTCGTTTTGAGAATTTTTATTTGAAATAGTTGATAGCCACTCAATCAAATTCTCAGTTTTAGCAGCCATAATTCCAGTATTAATTTCAGTAATTTTTTTTTGTCTTTCGTTGCAATCTTTTTCTTCAATTATTTCTTCAACTTCATTATTTTCTCTAATAATTCGGCCATACCCTTCTGGATTAGACATTTTAAAAGTTAGAATGCTTAATCCCTCTTTCCCTATTTTTACTAATTTTTCTAAATCAGTTATATCTACTAATGGAACATCTCCATATAAAATAAGTGTTTGTTGTCCTGTTAGATTTGGAATTGCATATTTAACTGCATGGCCAGTACCTAGTTGTTCTTTCTGTGTAATCCAATTCACTTTTTCATGTAGCAATGTTTCTTTAACTTTTCCGGCCTTATGTCCAATAATCACATTGATATTTTGTGGTTTTAATTTTTTAGCAGCATCAATCACATACTGGAGCATTGGTTTATCTGCCAAGCTATGAATTACTTTAGGGCTTTCAGAAAACATTCGTTTCCCTTTTCCAGCAGCAAGAATTACAACGCTTAATGACATTGAATTACCTTTTTTTTGTTAAGTATAAACAAAAAAAGCAGCTGTAAGCTGCTTTTTTTCTACCCAAATATTAATGTTTAATTTTACGTAACTTTTCTATTGCTTGAATTTGTGCCAATGCTTCGGTCAGTTCAGCCTGAGCCTTGGCATAATCTACATTAGAGCTTTTATTTTTCATTGCTTCTTCGGCTGCTTTTTTTGCTGCTGCTGCTTTATTTTCATCTAAGTCTTTTGCTCTAATTGCTGTATCAGAAAGGACAGTGACTATTCCTGGCTGTACCTCTAAAATACCACCTGATACATATATTAAATGTTCTTCTTTTTCGCCTACTAATTTAATTTTTAGTGATCCAGATTTTAGTGTTGTAATCATTGGGGCATGATTTGGATATATTCCAACTTCCCCCATTTTCGCTGGGGCAACTACAAATTCTGCTTCACCAGAAAATATTGATTCTTCAGCGCTTACAACATCAATTTTAACTGTATTTGACATATTTGCCTTTGTTTATTAAATTGTTTTAGCTTTTTCAACAGCTTCTTCTATACTTCCCACCATATAAAATGCTTGCTCAGGTAGCTCATCATATTCACCATCTACGATTGCTTTAAACCCTTTAATAGTATCTTTTAGTGATACATATTTTCCTGGGGATCCTGTAAACACCTCGGCAACATGGAAAGGTTGTGATAGGAATCTCTGAATTTTTCTAGCTCTACCAACAGCTAACTTATCTTCTGGTGAAAGCTCATCCATTCCTAAAATAGCAATAATATCTCTTAATTCTTTATATCTTTGCAAGGTTGATTGAACAGAACGAGCAACTCCATAATGTTCCTCCCCAACAACCTGTGGGTCTAGTTGTCTTGAAGTGGAATCTAACGGATCAACTGCTGGATAAATACCAAGAGATGCGATATCTCTAGACAAAACTACCGTTGAATCTAAATGCTGGAATGTTGTCGCTGGAGACGGGTCTGTCAAATCGTCGGCAGGAACGTACACGGCCTGAATAGAAGTAATTGAACCAGTTTTTGTTGATGTAATTCTTTCTTGTAATCTACCCATCTCGTCTGCAAGAGTTGGTTGATACCCAACTGCCGAAGGCATACGTCCTAATAGTGCTGATACTTCAGTTCCTGCCAATGTATAACGATAAATATTGTCAACAAAAAATAGTACATCTTTTCCTTCATCCCTAAATTTTTCTGCCATGGTCAGTCCAGATAGTGCAACTCTTAATCGATTACCTGGGGGTTCGTTCATTTGACCAAAAACCATAGCTACTTTAGACTCTTTCATGTTTTTTAGTTGAATAACTCCTGCCTCTGCCATTTCATGGTAAAAGTCATTGCCTTCTCGAGTTCTCTCTCCAACACCTGCAAAAACAGATAGTCCAGAATGTTCTTTTGCAATATTATTAATTAATTCAAGCATGTTAACAGTCTTACCAACACCTGCACCACCAAACAAACCTACT
>Ga0209710_1001357_pt1 | contig 19014 bp, 30 predicted proteins | sample ArcticOcean_MG_C_5_FD_187436 | JGI IMG/M metagenome (GOLD analysis project Ga0209710, IMG submission 187436) | Marine microbial communities from western Arctic Ocean - ArcticOcean_MG_CB4_138 (SPAdes) (version 2) | ecosystem: Environmental > Aquatic > Marine > Oceanic | place: Arctic Ocean...
ACGGCTGAAAATACTGTTGGTGTAATTAAGACTACAACAGTAACACGTAATTACACTACAACAGCAACTATTGTAACCACTACAACTACTAAGACTACTCCGGTTACTAAGCAGACATGGACAGATGACCGTGTAGAGTTGATACGTGGTGAGACAGTAACTGTGGTAGCTACTGAAGATACAGTTGTAACTGATAACTGGTCAAAGGTTATGAGTGAGACATCAGTAACAGTAGTTGCTGAAGAAGCAGAAGAAGCTGCCCCAATTGGTAGTGATCATGCTGACATGGGTACACGCACTCCGGGTTACAATTCGGACCCAGCTAGCTACCGTACATCAGAGTTTAATGGCTCAAATGGCGGGCAAAACTATAAGTCAGCTATTAAAGCAGAGTATGCTTACAGTCGTGGTTGGACTGGCAAAGGTAGTTTAATTACTATTGCTGATACTGGGTATGATGTAGATCATAATGACTTATCCAGTGCAGTTAAGCACACCTACAATACGCTAACTGATGTTAAAACTACTGGCAACAGCGATGCTAGTATGAACGATAGTCATGGACATGGTAGTCATGTACTTGGACTTGCAGCTGGCCGTAAGAATGGCACTGGAACACACGGCGTTGCGTTTGATGCTGATGTTGCAGTTGCTAAGGTTTCTGAAGGTGTTGCATTTAGTTTTGGTCGTGCAAAAAAAGCCATGGCATGGTCTCGTGACTTAGGTGCAGTTGCAATTAGTGTTAGTGCAAACTACAATACTGATAGTGCATTTAGAGCTAGTATTGTAGATGATGGCGATGGTAAGTACCATAGCAGTCATCACTTTTATAGTAAGCATGGCTACAATGGAGTAACAGACGAAGCTCCTTCATATGCAACGGCACTGGGCACAGAGCAAGTGTTTGTTAACAGCGCAGGTAATCATGGTTACGATTATGTTCCTGGCACTGGACAGATGGCTACTGCTACTGACGCAGACGGTAATCTTATTTTAGGTGGCCGTATGTTAATTGTTGGTAACTGGAATCTTGATAGTAAACAGATTCTTGGCAACAGGGCAGGCCATATGTGTGCTAGTTATGTTAGTGGTTCATGTACTGATGCAAAAAGTACTTCAGACTTCTACATTCTTGCTCCAGGAAGTGCTCTGGAAAGTGCTAGTAAAAGTGGCGGTAACGAGATAATGACTGGTACTAGTATGTCTACTCCAGTAGTTGCTGGATCACTTGCTATCTTAAACCAAATGTGGCCACACATGAAAGGCGAGAATCTTGTTCAGCTAGTTACTAAGACTGCTGATAAGACGATTGCTGGTTATCATGTTAACACACACGGTTCAGGATTGTTGGATCTAGATAAAGCAACACAGCCTGTAGGTGCAACTGGTATTCCAACAAGTGGACGAACCAGTGGTGCTATCTCTAGCCTTAGTGGCGGAGCTGCAATCGGTAATATTAACAGTGAGGCATTTGCTGCACTAAGTAATACTATCGTGTTGGATGAATTCGAGAGAGACTTTACAGTTGATCTTAGTCAGACACAGGCAGTAGATACTCGACCAGGAAGTTATGTTGAAGGATTGGCATTTGGTAACGGTGGATATGATGCGTATAGTAACCTTGCTGGTACTGACCAGAACATCGCTACTCCTGAATACATGGGTTTCTCCACAAGCATGAAAATGAATAGTAACGTAGGAGGCGACTATACATTTAACGCTAACTATAAGGCCTTTGAAGATGAAGAAACTAGTCTTAATCTTGGATTAGGATTTCTTAAAGAAACAGGTAAGTTTCTTAATAACGTCCAAGAAGGATTTATGGGTGTTGGCGAAAATCACACAACTCAGTATGCAAGTTTAAACATTAGTCATAAATTTAGTGACCAAGTGTTTGGATTTGGTAACTACCAGATTGGTACTACTGATGTGGAAGCAAGCAAAGACTTTAGTTTAGTTACTGGATTCAGTAGCTTGATTAGTCAGAGCTTTAACACTGGCTTAGGCTTTAAGCCAGCGGCAGGATGGACAATGGGCGGTACTTATAGTCAGCCACTACACGTAGTAAGTGGAAGTATGAACTATAAAGTGCCTACTGGACGTTCAGTAGACGGAGCAGTGCAGTTTGATTCCGGAAGTGCTGACGCAAGCACACAGGTTTTGGAACATGACTTTGGTGTTTTCTTAAACTACAAAGTGGATCAAAGGTTTTCGATGGCGGCATTTGGCGAGAAACGTTTAAATGTTGCTGGTACTAACGGAAACGACCAGATGAACGCTGGTATTAAACTTAACTGGACTTACTAAGGAACTACAATGGAACTAACGGCTATCACTTACGACAATAATAAGAAACTTAACTTTAAAGTAAGTGATGACCCTGTCCGTCCAGAGCTTGATTTAGAATTTAGATTAAGCCCTGGGCGTACAGTATACGCTCTAACAGAAGACGGTGAATATAAAGCGGCGATCTGTTTGGCATACTGTAATGATGTTCCAACTACTGTTAAAGAACTAGACAAATTAAGTCAAGCCACAATTAATGGCACACACAGTAGTATTGCAGTTGCTTATACAGTTTGGAGTAAGAAACCACGTGCAGGTAGAAAAATAATAACGGATCTAATGGAAATAATAAAAAAAGATGATACCGTACACCGACTGGTAACTCTAAGTCCAAAAACAGCAATGGCTAAAAGATTCCATTTAAATAATGGCGCTTTTGTTCTCCAACTAAACACAGAAACTGATAACTACGAATATCCAACTTTTTAATAACGGACTACATAAAATGAATAAAATTTATTTAACCAATACTGATATACAGAAATATGTTTCTACTATCGTATCACAGCTATACAAAGACAACTGGCGTCCTGATTACATCGTAGGTATTACCCGAGGCGGACTTATTCCATCAGTAATGTTAAGCCAATTTACCGGCATTAAGATGCACACACTGGATGTTAGACTTCGCGACGGTGATGAAAAAGAATCAAATCTATGGATGGCAGATGATGCCCAAGCAGGAAAAAACATTCTTGTGTTAGACGACATTAACGACACTGGTGCTACATTTAATTGGATCATGGAAGATTGGGATGTTAGCCATGATTATCCTGATGAGAAGACAAACGTTAGGTTCGCAGTACTAATGGATAACTTAGCCAGTGAGTGCAACGTAAGCATGAGTTACATTGGTACAGAGATTGACAAATCAGAAGATCCTAGTTGGATTGTTTTTCCCTGGGAAGAGTGGTGGTAAACTTTGTTTTATGAACAACACAAAGATTGGATAACTGAACAGGAACACACTGACATAATTAAGTCAGTGGTTCTTGCTGACAAATGGAGTTTTGGGCAAACCAGTGATAATGGTAGATACGATTTAAACTTTCCTATGTGGACCCAGGGGTTTTTTAAAGTTAAAGATCAAAAGTTTAACGACGATGCTCCAGAGATAATTAAAGTATTATCACTTAGATTTGTAACACAATGTCCAGAAGATTACGTGTTAATACGTAGTATGGCGTGTGCTAACACGTTTGGGTTAGATGGCGATTTCCATACAGACTGGCCTAGTCCTGACAAGAGTGTTACAGGTGTTCTTTACACAGATAGAACCTGGGAACGCAACTGGGGCGGAGATACTACATTTGTTGGAGAAGATGGGTTATACAGTTCGGAATACGAACCTCGAAAACTTGTTATGTTTGACAGTAGTATAGAACACATCGGCAAGGGACCACAAAGACGATGTCCTGCAATGAGATCTATTATCGCTATGCAAGCAGTTAAACGTGAATTTTGTGAAAAGTTTATTGCAAAATAGTGATAAGTATAGTAGTATATTACATACAATGAGGACTAAGACACTCAACCCTCTTTAAATATTCTGCGTGTCATCAAACTTGCTACTAAAAGGAGTCAAGAGATGGCAAAATATATTAGTACTAAAACTTACAATCAGATCGGTCCTTGTTGTTATAGACAGTGGCGGTCAGACAGTCATTGCAATTTAATTCATGGTTACGCACTTTCCTTTCATCTAGAATTTGAAAGTAATGATTTAGATGCACGTAACTGGGTTGTAGATTTTGGGGGATTGCGTCCACTAAAAAACAACTTAGAAGACTGGTATGATCACACACTACTGGTAGCGCATGACGATCCACAGCGAGAAGAATTAATGAAACTAGGCGAGTTAAATCTTGCTAAAATTACCGAAGTTGACAAGGCAGGGTGCGAAGGCATTGCTGACTTTTTATATGAATACATTAATACAATATTTTTACCTGATTTTGAACCGGGCACCAGGGTTTGGTGTAGCCGTGTTGAGGTAAGAGAAACCGATTCAAATATGGCTATGAGAGTCGGTCATAGAGAAGATGGAGAATACAATGTTTAAAAAATTATGGAAAATGCTTACTAAAAAAGCTGAGGTCGCAGAAAGTTTATCTCAAAGTGCTACAACTGCTATTGTAGAAAAAGCTGGAGAGGTAAAAGCAAAAGCTAAGATTGCTAAAGATATAGCAAAAATGACTAAAGCTAAGATTGAAGAGCATGGTCGTGATCTAGGAGTTGAACTGGATCGTCGTATGACTAAGTCAAACATGATTAAAGATCTTAAATCCAAACTAAAATAAGAGGCTTACATGAAAATTAGATACACTGAAGCATTTTATAGTGTACAAGGCGAAGGAAGATTTACTGGCGTTCCCAGTGTTTTCCTTCGTATGTACGGATGCAACTTTACGTGTCCTGGATTTGGGTTGCCACATGGCACAAGCACTACTGAGCCAGATGACATTGCAGCACAAGTTAAAAAAAATCCACATCTTTATAAGAAATTAGATGATCTACCACTAGCAACAACAGGCTGTGATAGTTATGCGGCTTGGCATCCAGCATTTAAGAAGTTCCAAACTACAACAGACGTAGACGGACTTGTAGAATACCTACTAAGTTTAACTCCAGACGGACGTTGGACGCAAGAAAACGGCCAGGATATCCATTTAGTAGTTACTGGAGGAGAGCCATTGTTAGGATGGCAACGTATGTATACAGAACTATTTGAACACCCTCGTATGAAGGACTTAAAAAATGTTACATTTGAAACAAATACCACACAAACTCTGCACAACGATTTCAAATCTTACCTCACAAATTCACAGCGAATACATGTTACATGGTCATGTTCCCCTAAATTATCGGTTAGTGGACATGATTGGGATGATGCTATTAAGCCTGACATTGCTCGTAGTTACAGCGATATTCCTAATAGTCAATTGTATTTCAAGTTTGTGGTATGTGATGCTGTGGATGTGGATGAAGTCGACAGAGCTGTGTCAGTATATGGATCCAATGGTGTCCAAGCGCCGGTATACCTCATGGCTGTCGGAGGTACAACAGACAGTTACTTTAAAAACGGAAAAGCTGTCGCAGAAATTGCACTTGAAAAAGGCTATCGTTACTCCCCCCGGCTTCATGTCGACGTTTTCGGAAATGCCTGGGGAACGTAATAATAATACCGGGCTCCCTGACACACCTATAGATACTGATCTTAAAATTAAAGAAAAGATACTAGACGAATCAATAGAAGATAAGCTAAGAAAGAGCGGGATGTGAAAATATTTAAAAAACCCGATTGGAAAGAAGTTTGGGAAGAATCTAAAAAATATGGAAATATAGAAGGTCCTGAAAAATGGGCCCTCTATATTGTCCTAGGCTTTGTAGTTTTCTTTTGGGCACTTGCACTGTGAAGTCAGTTTGGGTAACACACGGACAATGTGAATACACTGTCCAAAACTTAATAGCAGGATGGCATGATCCTGAACTAACTGAACAGGGTATGGCTGAAGCTAAACACATCGCTACGATCTTAGCAGATAAATACGTAGAGATTGCTAATGTGTATTGCAGTGACCTAAGACGTAGTTTTAATACAGCAAGAATTGTATGCGAAAGTACCCCCTGGGGAAAAACCCAACAAGTAAGCCCGTTTATTAGAGATCGTGACTTTGGTGATATAACTGGCACACAATCACAAATTCCCCAGGAATGGAAAACTTCTCTAGTTAACGGAGAAAGTCTACAAGATACTGCATCCAGAGTATATAGTTTTTTAAAAGAGATAGAAGATCGAAGCAACGAACTGCCGCATATTATAATTTGCCACAGTGACACAATAAGAGCCGCGGCAGTTGTACTAGGGAAAAAAACACCACATAACATACAAGATTTTAAAGTAAAAAATACAGGAGAGATTATAGAATGGGACTTTTAGATACAGCTAAGAAAGCAATAGGGCTAGGCGAGGCTAAAAAAGTTAAAGCACCAAAACGAGCTCCAAAAAAGTCAGCCAAGGAAATCGCTACTGAGAAAGACGAGCCCTGGGTTAAAGTTATTGATCTTGAAGTTGATCCAGACAATCCTGGCAGTGGTGCATTTGAACTTGACTGGAACCAACCGTTTATTAAGATGCTTTATAAAGCAGGATATCGTAACGAGGTAGAAGAAGACATGGTTGATAATTGGTTCCAGGATGTGTGTAGACAGGTTGTTATGGAAACATATGAGAAAGACGAAGCCATGGTTACTAGAAATGATATTGGTGACGGTAAAGCAGAATACAAATAATGCAAAGTCTAGTAGGACTAATATTTTGTATTGCATGGATGGCAGGCATAGTATTAGCAAATGGATTTTGGAGTACATTGCTAGCAATAGCATTTCCTGTATGGGCTTGGTACTTAACAATAGAGCATCTTCTTTTTAACGTAGTTCCTGCTCTATGAATGACAGAGAAAGAACGCAAAGATGCTAAAAAATACCTGAGAAAGATTAATAAAAAAGTTGACATTACTATACAAAAGATGTTACTATAGTAAAATAAATTAAATAAACATCTTTGCTGAAATTGGATAGTAGGCAAAGAGTTCTAAAACGCATTAAAGGAGATTAAAATGCAAACAACAACAAACACGTTATCAATAGTAAAGAATAAATCAACCAAAGAAGTCAATGAAGTTTCACTCCCTCCAAAATTTAAACACTATATTGGAAATGAAAAAGGCATACAAGCACCTGGTGACAGAGTATCTGTACACACAGAAATGAATGCTACCCAAAGAGATCTACATCATAAAGATGTGTTTAGTTGGATTGAAAAACACAAAGGCGTAGACTGGAACTTGTTTGGTTATGTAACATGTGTGCGGTTTCCAGACAGTACACTGGAAATGATCAATGGACAACACAGAACCTGGCTAGTAAAAAAGATTTTACCAGATGTCCTAGAGGTTCCAGCACACATTATTGATATAGAAGAGCAAGACTATGCAGCCCGACTGTTTGCTGCAATGAATGGCGGATCTAGTCGAAGACTAACTACAGAAGAATTATTTTGGAGTGAAGTAATCGGCAAAGACCCTTATGCTCTTTATGTTAAAGATCAGTTAGTATCGATGGGTATTAGTTGTGGCAAGGTAAATGAAGGCGCTGGTATTAAACAAGTTAAATATCCTAACTTTGTAAAATGTCTTAGAATGGGCGATTTGGGTGTAGGCGCAACAAGAAGAGCAGTTGAACTAATAGATACAAGTTATCCAGACAATGGTATTGACGATCAGGTGTTGAGTGGTCTTACAAGACTTTTATCATTAAAAGAGTATGCAGATTTTGGCGACACAGACACAAAGAGAGGCCAACAGTTTGAAGAATGGTTTCAAGAAATAATGCCAAATAGCTTTCCGCTAACTGCATTACGGTTTAACGAGTTCAAAAATACTAGTCAATGGTATAACGGTGTTGCATACGGATTAGCAAAGAACTTTAAATACTTTCTAAAAAGATCAGCGAAAGAGATCGTAGACATCCGTATAATTAAAGACATTTATGAAAACGGTATCAATAGAGTCGATAACTAATAACATTGTGGGGGAGCAATCCCCCACAATAATCCCTTAACAGAACGAAAAAATGCTAAAAAAAATACCTGAGAAAGATTTAGATAGTTATATTATATTCTTAGCTCGCTACTTAGCATTATTTGTTGGTATGCCAATGATGTTTGGTGTAGTATTAAAGCCATTATTGATACTACTACTGATAGTAGGTTTAGATCAAATATGGTTTAAATTAAAGGAGTTAAATTTAGAATGAGTGTGTTTGTTAATGGCGATAGCCACAGTGCAGGAGCTGAAATAATTGAAGACTACTGTTTTGCAGAGGATGACCCTAACTATAAAAACCTCGGACGCCAGGCCCATCCTGGCGCAGTTCCATTGACTTATGGATTTAAACTAGGGCAAGCATTAAAGATCGAGATGTTCTTTATTGAAGCAGAGAGTGCTAGTAGTAATGCTCGTATACTTAGAACTACACAGAAGCATATTAACTTGCTTGTTCCGTGGCTAGAAAACAAATCCAGCGAACAAAGAGAAGAAGAGGTAATTATAGTCGGCTGGAGTTCATGGGAACGTGAAGAATGGAAAGATGCTAGCGATAATTATGTCCAAGTAACTGCTAGTGGCACAGACAGTGTTCCAGAAGAGTTTGGTGACCGTTATAAACAATGGATTATTGACCAAACTCCTGCTGTAATTAAAGAAAAATGTGAGCATTGGCACGACCAGATCTGGAACTTACATCAGCAGTTAGTTAACGAAGATATACGCCATATTTTCTTTAATTCATACAATCACTTTGATGTTGAAGATCAAAGGGACTGGGGCAACAATTATGTTAACCCATATGAGCAATCCGGAACTTATTATCATTGGTTACAAGAACAAGGGTTTAAAACTGTTAGACCTGATAGCCAGCACTATGGCGCAGATGGCCACGCAGCATGGTCTAAATTTTTACTTCCGTGGTTGACTTCTAAGGAATCTAGTAGTATAATAACGAATACAGTTAACCCAGCTTAGAATTAATGAGGTAAAAGTGACGACATATTTACTTGTAGACTCTCTAAATACGTTCTTTCGTGCTAGACATGCCGCACATCGTAGTATGGATATGTGGACCAAGGTAGGGTTTGCTATCCATGTAACAATGGGTGCAGTTAATCGTGCCTGGCGTATCAGCAAGGCTGACCATGTCGTATTTGCTCTAGAAGGGCGCAGTTGGCGCAAGGACTTCTTTAAGCCTTATAAAGCACATCGTGTTGCTGCTAGGCAAGCAAAGACAGAGATAGAACAAGAAGAAGATGCTTTGTTCTTTGAAGCATATGACTCTCTTGTTACGTTCCTTGCAGAAAATGCAAACTGTAGTACACTACAATGTGATATTGCAGAAGCAGATGATATTATTGCACGGTTTGTTAACATGCATCCCGATGACAATCATGTTATTGTTAGTAGCGATACTGACTTTGTTCAACTAGTTAGCGAGAACGTTAAGCAGTACAATGGCATTGCTAATAACATGATTACACTTGACGGAGTATTTGATGACTTTGGTAAGCCAGTTAAGGATAAGAAAACTGGTGAACACAAAGAAGTCCATCCTGAATGGTTGTTGTTTGAGAAGTGTATGCGAGGCGATGCAACTGATAATATCTTTAGTGCTTATCCTGGTGTACGCAAAAAAGGTAGTAAGAATAAAGTAGGATTGTTGGAGGCTTTTGATGATCGCGATAACAAGGGCTACAACTGGAACAATATGATGTTACAACGTTGGACAGATCATAATGGCGAAGAGCATCGTGTACTAGATGATTACGAACGCAATCGTATACTAGTAGACTTAACGGCACAGCCTGAAGAGCTTAAAGAGTATATTGACACTACAATGCGATCGCAGATGGCTCCTAAACAGAATCCAATGGTAGGAGCAAAGTTTCTAAAGTTTTGTGGCAAGTATGAGTTAAAACGTATTGCAGACGAAGCACCTAAGTACGCAGAATGGTTACAAAAGAGTTATGTGGAGAAGGATAAAGATGTTGCTTGCTAAACCCATTATTGACGAGAAGTTTTGGATTATAGAACGTAACGGGGAGAAAGTGGGCACCTTGCGGAAAACCAAGGACCTTGTTCTTACCATTAATCAGAAAAGCCTAAAGTTTGCGGATTTTAAATCATTGTGTGACTCAACTAAAATTAAATTTGCTACTGGCAACGAAGTAGAAGTAATAGAAGATAAAAACAAGGACTTTGACGTACACGGGTTTCCATGTAAGTACAAACCGTTTAATGACATTTTTGACTTAAAGCGGAAGTTACCGTTGTATACTAAGACTTCTAAGAGTCAGAGTTTCTATTGTGCTGGATATTATATTATTAAATTTGAAAGCGGTTGGCTTCCAAGTTATTGTCCTAAGTTAATTACTCTAGGCAAGAATGAATTCGTTGGCCCATACATGAGCAAGTTTGAGATGCAAGAGAAACAGAAAAAACTATGAGATTGCCAAACTTTAATAACTTAGAAACGTTTGTAAAGAAAGCAACCATTGGCGTTAGTCCTAGTATTAGTATTACTAGGGTTGAAGCACAACACGCAGCAAATGAATACCAAAAACTAATCAAATACACATTAGAGTTACAAGATCGTCTTGTAGTACTTGAGCGGGAAATTGCAAACCCGACAGAAATAGAAATATCTACAAACGACTTCTAGGTAGATAGTATTTTATGTGCTATAATACGAGTATTGTTATAAATTATAGAAAGGATAAAAACAATGTTTCGTACTACTATTGCAGCACTAGCTGTAATCTTTATCGCTTCTTCAGCGCAAGCAAGCGATAAAAATCTCTACCTTGAAACTCAAGTTGGAACAACTGTTAAAGCAGACGACGGTCGTGATAATTCCAATATCATGGGGCTCGCTATTGGAAAGTATCTTCCTGGGAGGCCAGTTCGTGTTGAATTAGCGGGAGTTCATGCTTCTAGTGGTGATGACACGCCACTCGGAGAAGTTGAAGTAAACTCACTTCTCGGTGGTGCTTACTATGATTTCAACACAAATTCTAAGTTTACTCCGTTTGCCGGCGCTCATGCTGGATACGGTTGGGCAGACGGACTTGGTGTTAGCACATCAAATGACTCTGGACTTGTATACGGTGTATCAGCAGGCGTAAGTTATGCGTTAATTGATACCATTGATGTTACAGCGCAGTACCAGATGCTAACCAGTAGTTCTATTGATGTTACTAATTCGTCAGGAGTTGAAGACTGGGATAGCCAAGCAATCACCGTTGGTGTTCGTTACGGCTTTTAACATTAATGATTAATTGTGTCAATAATTAAATAGGGCTTTCGGGCCCTATTTTCTTTTGTTTTCAAGCATAAATATATACGTAGTTAATGAACAATAAGGATACGTATATAGATGAGTAGACCTAAGCCCGAAGTTTTATTAGAGAAAATTGATAAGAATACATATAAATCTGAGCAAGTGCTTGCCAGCGAAGGAATCTGGAGTGTATACTACAAGGCCCGTGCTATCAATCTGAAATCACAAAACATTCTAGTGAACTATCCAGGTCCTAAATATAAGAAGGTTAGCTTCAGCAATAGTGGACATGCAATTAACCTAGCTAAAAAATTAAACAAAGCCTTTGACTGCGACGACTTTACTGTGGTCCTTTTAAAAAAGGGCACTGTGATATATCCCTAACCAAACTCCAATATACCCAAGCATTTATTAAAAATAGTGATCTAACTATTAACGATAATGATTCCTATACCTTCTTTTGGCAAAATATCAGAGAGAACGGCGGGCTACGGTTAAACGAGAATGGATACCATTTCCTAGTACACGACTTAGAACTAGAGAAATACACTGTTGATATTCGAGAGCAAAAGATTACCTTTAAGTTTCTACTAGAGTTAGATAGATTTATGGATTGCCCATACTTTATAATGACAGGCAGATGGCCTAAAATTATCCTGTTTTCAGAACAAACTTACTTCTGGCTATCCATGCACAACCAAGATTTTCAGAGTTTTCTAAATGCATACAAAGTTTAAATTTAAATACAGCAAGCCTTTGCAGGATCCCCACTGGAAGCAGTTAGTGAACGTCAGTACGTCTTCTGTTTATGGAAGAATTAACAAACTAGAAATTCAAGTTAAATTTTTAAAATTTATGGAAGACAACTATGGTAAGTTGGATCAACGTTATAATATACGCTGGACTGACCATGGAGTTGACGTTAGATTTGAGTCGTACTCAGATGCGGCAAGTTTTATAATGTTACATACCTGCAAGGAAGAGAATGATAATTTTCGTAACTACCCTCCTCGTATTGTTGGCCATTAAAAACTGTTGACTTATGGCAGATCTATGCTATTATTGTTATAATTAATAATTACCCCCAACTCAGGAGACTCACATATGTTACCTAAGTATCAGCCAGGAAACTTTAAATGGTGTACACCTAAAGAAGCCGTTTTTGTAATGCAAAATTACTTATCCAAGTTAGAAGGGTTACTAAGATCTGGAGAAGTTCCCGGCAATCATCAAACAGGAATTCAAACAGAAATTACAGATTTAATTACAAAAGTTACACGCCGCAAAGGTAGTGTTAACTTTGACCTAGACGGATTTTTCGATACCCAAAAGAAGTACCAACGTAGCGTAGAATTTCGTCAGGAAGTAGCTGAAAAGATTGCTGGAACCTGGGTAGATCCTGTTAAGGAAGCCAGGCGTATTGCTAAAGAAGCCAAAGAAGCCGCAAAAGAAGCGGCAAAATTAGCAAAGGAACTTGTTAAGAACGGTTGACTATCTGCTAGCCCGTGTTAGTATTAAGTCTAACTTAAAGGAGAGCATAATGTCCAAGTTTACCACACAGCAACAAGTTTTTCTGTTTTTAGGAGATCTCACCATTAATCCTAACGTTCCCGCAAATGTGCAAAAAGATGCCCTAGCGTTACAAACAAAAATGGGTACGTATGCTAGCATGCAACTGCCCCACCTCCCCAGCGAGGAGGAATTTATAGCAGTTTGGACTAGTAAAGCAAAAAAGCACCCCTGTGCTACGCTTAATCCCAAGCAATACATGTACACACACAAGGATTAAAATCCACCTAAAAAGTGCTGTAATCCAGCACTTTTTTTACCTGTTCTGGTTGACGATCTGCTAATATGTGCTACTATGGTTACAGTTAGGAATCACAAACGAGGATCAAATAAAATGCTTATTGAAACTGATTATCAAATAAAAGTAGCAGAAGCAATAAAAACTGCAATGGAAAATGACGCAAATTACAACACAAAAACTGGTAACATAAATTGGGATTTATTTGATATTGAAACTTTTATGTTAGTGTACACAAAAGACACAAAAGAAAATATACAAGAGTATCACACAATACTTTCTGCATTTAAAGAGGAATTTAACAAACTCTACTATGCAGCATAGCAAATAATCCACCTAAAAAGTGCTGTAATCCAGCACTTTTTTTACCTGTTCTGGTTGACGATCTGCTAATATGTGCTATTCTATAATAGTAACTTTAACAACTATAAGAGTATGCTAAAATGACAATTATTAGACCTGCTTTATATAATGGACAAGAGTTAAAAAATTACGGTGTTGATAGAAAAACTGGAAGTCTTTGGAGTTTCCATAGGAAACTCCCCATAAAAGTTAAATGGAGTCCTCGTCACAAAAAGAATCCTAAAACTAGTTACCCTTGTGTAAGCATCACTGATAAAGATGTTTTTAAAGGTTACTGTACCAATAGTTTAACTATTAATTTACATATTTTAGTACATGAAACACTAAACCCCGACCTTCCTTACTGGGATCTAGGGATAACAGATAATGAATGGCGCACATGTGCTAATAGCATTAAAAAGTCTTTTAGAAAACTGTTCATAATTAACCACATCGATGAGAACAAACTAAATTATCGTCCTAAAAATTTAGAATGGACTACAACAAAGGGCAATGCAGAGAAGTACCAAGCAAATAAAAAGCAAAAATAGGTTGACGTTTCTGGTTGACGATCTGCTAATATGTGCTACTATGGTTATAGTTAGAAAACACAAAAAAAGGACCAAATAATATGTTAATTAACCAATATGATGTTCCAGCATTAACCCCAGAAGACCAAGCTATACACGCTAATCTTAAGAAAAAAGTTACTGAAGTACTATCTTATTTGCGTCCCCGTCAAGAACGTGTACTACGTATGCGTTTTGGTATGAACCTAGATACAGGTTATACCCTAGCCGAAGTAGGCAAAGTGCTTAATGTTGGGCAAGAAAGAGTTCGTCAGATCGAAGCTCGTGCATTACGCACCCTCAAACATCCTTCACATGCTCGTAAGTTACGTTCATTTTTAAATTATTAAGGCATAATTTGACTGGAAACGGTTGACTATCTGCTAGTTCGTGCTACTATGATTATAGTTAGAAAACACAAACAAAGGACCAAATGATATGACAAAACTTACTAAAATGGACAGAATGGTAATGTCGGAAGTCAACAAGGCTTGCGAAGACATGGTAAATTACAATGCAGACGGCACTGTAAACTGGGATTATGTTGATGCTGATGCGTATATGGCCATCGCAGCAGATGATCCAGTTACCAAGGAGATGCTTAACCAGTATAACGCAGCATTTAATCGTTATGTAGATGTTATCCAAACTGCAATTGATATGAAAATTGCAGTTTGAAACGGTTGACATCTAGTGGATGTGTGTTATTGTTAGTTATAGTTTAAAACAACGGAGATTTTAAATGGCCGAAGTAGCAGTAGATAGCAGAACAGTTACCCTTGCAGAAGCAAAGACACGCATCTTGGACGCTTTTGAAATAAAGCAACCTGTGTTTTTGTGGGGTTTGCCGGGTATAGGTAAGTCCGAACTTATGGAACAGATTTGCACAGAAGAATCTTTAGGTACTACACACCTAGTAGATATTCGTGTTGCTCTTATGGAGCCTACAGATTTACGTGGCATGCCATACTTTGATAAAAATACTGGCAAGATGCTATGGGCACCGCCAGTGGACCTTCCCGACGAAGAACTAGCTAGTCAGTTTGACACTGTTGTTTTGTTCTTAGACGAAATGAACAGTGCCGCTCCAGCAGTTCAGGCCGCTGGGTATCAGTTGGTACTTAATCGCCGCATTGGCACTTACAAATTACCAGACAATGTTGTTATTGTTGCCGCTGGTAACCGTGAAAGCGACAAGGGTGTTACTTACAGAATGCCTACTCCGCTTGCTAACCGTTTTTGCCACCTTGAAGTCCGTGTAGACTTTGACAGCTACTTTAACTGGGCTGTGGGAAACAAGATACACGAAGACGTACTTGGTTACGTTTCGTTTGCTAAAGGCGACTTGTGTGACTTTAACCCACGCTCAAGTGGACGTTCTTTTGCTACTCCACGTTCATGGACTTATGTTAGTAAATTTGTTAACAAGCCTGGTATGACTGACGACCGTCTTATTGATCTAGTTAGCGGATGTGTTGGCGAAGGTATTGCAATTAAGTTTATGGCACACCGCAAAATATCTAAGGATATGCCAATGCCAGCAGACATACTTGCAGGTAAGGTTAAGAGCCTTAAGATTAAAGAAATTAGTGCTCAATATGCATTAACTATTGGTATGTGTTACGAACTTAAAGATGCATATGACGACTTTGGTAAGAAAGATGCAACTAAGTGGCACAAGATGGCGGACAACTTCTTCCGCTTTATGATGGATAACTTCCCCACTGAGATGACTGTTATGGGGGCACGTACTGCTATTACTAACTACAACCTTCCATTCCAGCCTAACAAACTTGCACACTTTAAAGAGTTCTTTGATCGCTTTGGTAAGTATGTTGTTAAAGCGATGGAGGATTAAGATGAAAGTTATAGTTATGGCCCTGGTAGCAACGAGTATGCTAGCAGGGTGCGCTATTCCGGATCGTATTAAAAATGTGCGTAAATGCACTCTGGGGTGTGGCGCATTTGAAGTTATACAGAAAAACAACGGAACGTTTGCAAAAACAAGTCAGAACCAATCTTTAACAACACCCTCAATTATTAATGAAAGGCCATCCAAATGAAAGTCAATCTTACCCTTGCAGAAGACTTTAACCCCTGGTGGAACCTGGTTAAGTATCGGGATCGTGACTTTGAAGCTAAGAAGTACTCAAAAATTAAGATTGTAATGCGACACGCTAGCAACTCAGGATGGCCTGGCGATCAGCGTGATGTTGAGTACTGGGTAGAACTTGCTAATGGCAAGGCAGTTGGCTTCCGACATGGCCGTAGTTCAACTGGTATTCGACGTTCAAAGTTTGCAGAATTCCCTGTAACAGATATGGAAAAGATATAAATGAAAAAAACGTTATTGGTAGATTGTGATGGTGTAATTCTTAATTGGGAGTATGCATTTGATTGTTTTATGGAAGAGCATGGGCATACCAAAGTTAAGGAATCCAGCACCATTTATAATATTGGTGAACGATATGGAATTGATGTAGAGCAAGGTCGTAAACTAATTAAGATCTTTAATGACAGTGCCGCAGTAGGGTTCTTGCCTCCGTTGCGTGATGCAGTGCAATACGTCACTAAATTAGCAGACGAAGGCTGGGACTTTATTGCTATTACTAGTTTGAGCACCAACAAGTATGCTAAGAAACTACGTTCTAAAAACTTAGCTAAACTATTTGGTAAAGGAACTTTCTCAGAGATTACTTGCCTTCCCACTGGTGCTGACAAAGATCGAGCACTTGCTAAGTTTGCAGACAGTGGACTATGGTGGATTGAAGACAAGCCAGAGAATGCCATTGCTGGACTTAAAGTAGGGTTAAAGCCGTTGCTAGTAGAGCATGGATTTAACATGCATGTTACTGAAATTCCACTTGTAAAAAACTGGAAAGAGATTTACGAGATCGTTACAGATAAGGTTGACACCTAGAGTATTTGTGTTACTGTGTGTATAGTAATTTAATTGTATGGAGATATTAATATGAGTATCGAAATTGAAACAACTAATGGTCCTACTATAAAGTTTAATGGAAAGTATGACGATCTCATTGCAATAGGAGATCTATACGAGCACGATTTAAACAAGGATTATCGAAAATTTGTAACCCCGGATAGCAAAGAAAAGTATAATTCTTTAGAAAAAGAAATACTAGTTGATGGGTTAAACGAAGCACCCAAAGTTTTTTACGATGATACAAATGTAATTAAAGTTAGCGGAGGACATACACGAACTAAGATTCTTAAAACAAATGGTGCAAAATTTGTTCCTGTAATATGGGATCGATCCCTAGATGGTAAAAATCAGTGGGATATTTCTGTAGTTAAGTCTCATTTATCAGACAACTCACGTGTTGAAACTCCTGATATAAACAAATTTTATTCCATTGAAACAATGGTTGATGAAATGCATTTGACAGCAAAGTCCGATATAGAAGACATATGTGGGCGAGCTGGCTTATCCTATCTGCTGTACTCAAAATGTCGTGGACTAAAACATGGCTATACAAACAAAAAAGGACAATTTGTAAGGCCCGTTCCTCATCTTATTACTGATCTTGAACAAGGAACCAAAGGGTATAGCATAACACAATGTTATAACATGCAGAAACAAGATCATGACATGAAATATAATCCTAAGAATCGTTCGTATCCTCAGGATCCTGCATTAGATAAACTATTAGAAAATATCTCAGATAAATTTGTAAGGGGCGTAAAGGCGCAGTTACAACTTCTTACAAAAACAACTAATAACATGTTTCCAGATGTTAGGCCTTTTGAAGTTGCAGATCCGCAGTTTATTGGTAGTAATGTACATTATGCGGCCGCGGCATATTTTGCAGACGAAATTACAAACTCTAATTCAGAGTATCATGCAGAAGTAGGTGTTAAAAATACTACGTATGACATCTATGTTTATAACAAGCGTGACAAGATTGCAGCCTGTATTGAAGTTAAGACTACCCAGGGCAACGGATGGACTAGTAGCAACCCCAAAGGAGGTTATCATTTATTGCTAGCATACAGCCAGGAGTACAACTTTTGGTCTAGTATCATGTACTTTGAAGCTAGTACCTGGGCTGGAGGCGTTAAGGGTAAGTATACGCTGTCTGCTGAAGATGTTAGTAACGCTAGCACATTTAACCATGAATATTGTGGTAAAATGATGAAAAATGATGGTAAAATAGTAATCTTTAAGGATGAGATATAACTAAGTTGACTTGACTAAGGTTAAATAGTAAAATAATAGGACTAGAAGCAGAAGAAAGGAAATATAAATTGAGTAAATTTTTTGAAGGCGTAGACAAGTCAATGCTAATGAAGTTGGTGGCTCTACACGTTATTGTTATTACCGTTTCTAACGCAATTGTTGGAATTCCGGTAGAACTATTTGGAATAAAACTAACTTATGCCGCATTTGTGTATCCGTTAGTTATTCTAGCAACAGACTTAACGGTTCGATTACTAGGCAAAAGTATTGCCCGTAAAACGATCTTTATGGCATATCCACTAGCAATTCTTGGGTCAATTGGCGTAGTATTGCTCGAAGGCGCACCAGAAAGTGTAGCTATACGTATTGGCTTTGCAAGTGCAACCGCATATGGCGTTAGTACTATCTTAGACGTATATGTTTTCCAGGCCATCCGTGAAAAATGGTCAGACATGTGGTGGATTGCACCAGCCCTTAGTACAGTTGTTGCGAACATTATTGATACATATGTATTCTTTTACGTTGCATTTGCAGACGGAGCAGACGAATACATGGCCGCAAACTGGGTAGAAATTGCCGGTTCTCAGGTGTTAATTAAGATTGCCGTAGGACTTATTTTGTTCCTCCCAGCTTATGGATTGTTGCTCAAGCATTTATCCAAAAAAGTTAAAACTTAATAAAATTAAATAGGCATGAATTAATAGTTCATGCCTATTTCTTTGACTAGGTTCTGATTGACTATCTATAGAGTTATGCTATTATAGTGTATAAGTTAATTTTAATGGAGAGAAAAATGGAAGAACAAGTAAAAGTAATGCAAGATCATCCTTGCACGTTCAGTTATAAATTTCCTGTTGATG
>Ga0209710_1001360_pt1 | contig 18995 bp, 14 predicted proteins | sample ArcticOcean_MG_C_5_FD_187436 | JGI IMG/M metagenome (GOLD analysis project Ga0209710, IMG submission 187436) | Marine microbial communities from western Arctic Ocean - ArcticOcean_MG_CB4_138 (SPAdes) (version 2) | ecosystem: Environmental > Aquatic > Marine > Oceanic | place: Arctic Ocean...
AATATCAACACGCTGTTCAAAGTGCATTTATTCAGTTATTTGAAGATGGCTTGATCTATCAAGGAAAGAGACTGGTGAACTGGGATCCTGTACTCGAAACCTCTTTGTCTGACTTGGAAGTGGTTAACAAAGATCTAACAATAAAAATTTGGGAAATTAAATATCAATTAGAGGATTCTGATCAATTTGTCACGGTGGCAACCACAAGACCAGAGACTCTTTTGGGTGACATGGCTCTTGCCGTAAATCCTGGTGATGAAAGATTTTCCCACCTCATTGGCAGGAATGCTGAAATACCCTTATGCAATCGCCTGATTCCAATAGTTGGTGACGACTATGTAGATCCAGAATTTGGAACAGGGGTTGTAAAAATAACTCCCGGTCATGATTTTAATGACTATGAATTGGGCAAAAGGCATGGTTTGCATCTTGTTGATGAAACTCAATGCGGAATAGGAACAGAAAAAGAATTTGATCCAATTTCCATCCTAAGTAAAGCTGTAAAAATTATTGGTATTGCACCAGAAAAATTTCATGGCATGGATCGTTTTGATGCCCGAGCAGAACTACTAAATGACCTTAAAGAAAACGATTGTCTTATCAAAGAGTCTGAATATGAAAGCACCCTGCCTTATGGGGATCGATCAGATCAAATTCTTGAGCCACTCCTAACAGATCAATGGTATGTAGATGCCAAGACTTTGGCTAAACCAGCTATTGAAGCTGTTAAAACAAAGGAAATAACTTTTGTTCCGGCAAACTGGGAAAAGACTTACTTTCAGTGGATGGACAATATTCAAGACTGGTGTGTTAGTAGGCAACTATGGTGGGGTCACAGAATTCCAATTTGGTATGATGAAAACGGTCAAGCCTTTGCTGGGCACTCAGAAGATGACGTTAGAGCAAAAAATACTCTCACAGGCCCTCTCACTCAAGAAGAAGATGTATTGGATACATGGTTTTCCTCCAGCTTGTGGACTTTTGCGACTCTGGGCTGGCCAGAAAAAAATTCTAAGCTAGAGCTTTTTCATCCAACTACTGCCTTAGTTACAGGATTTGATATTATTTTTTTCTGGGTTGCCAGAATGATCATGATGACTAAATATTTCATGAAAGAAGTTCCCTTTAAAGAGGTCTATATAACAGGCTTAATTAAAGATGAGAATGGTCAAAAGATGTCCAAATCTAAAGGCAATATTCTAGACCCAATTGATTTGATTGATGGTGTGTCTTTAGAGGAATTGCTAGAAAAAAGAACAGAAGGAATGATGCAGCCTCAGTTAAAAGAAAAAATTATTAAACAAACTAAGAAGCAGTTTCCGGATGGAATAGATAGCTATGGAACGGATGCTCTGAGATATACATACTATTCACTAGCTTCTCCTGGTCGAGATATTAATTTTGATATAGGAAGAATTAAAGGCTACAGAAATTTTTGCAATAAGATTTGGAATGCATTTCGATTTATAGAAATGCAAGCTGTAAATCATGAATATCAGCCCACCACACCCAAAGCAGATGATTTCTCAGATTGGATGTCGCAAAAAATTAATCAGACCTCCATTAATTGTAAAACTCACATAGAAACATATCGCTTTGATTTGGCTGCCGCTGAAATATATGAACTGGTCTGGTCAAATTTCTGTGATTGGTACATAGAGCTAAACAAAGTTGCCATTCAAGCCTCTGATAACAATGATGAAACTAATAACTTAATCAGTAATTTAATTGTAAACTTTGATAGTATTTTGAGACTGCTTCATCCTTTTATGCCTTTTATAACAGAAGATCTCTCTTCTAAATTAGCGATATTAGAGGGAAAAGATAAATCAGAGTTTTTAGTTAAGAGCGGTTTTACTCAACATCAACCTTCAAACAATAATACTGCTGAGCACATCGAGGAAATAATTAATATTATCTCTGCGATAAGAGTTATCAGGGCTGAGAATACACCTATTAAAAATGAAACCTTGCATCTTATTCTCTCAGCAGACATGAATTCAGAATTACAATCCATGGTTACCGAAAAAGAAAGCATCATAGCTAGTATTGCTAAGCTTGATGGTGTTGAGTTCACCAACGAGATACCTGATGAAGCAATTGAAAAGGCAATGATTGGTTATAAAATTATCATTCCATTAGAGGGACTGATCGATCCAGAGCTGGAGCTTAGCCGCCTTACAAAAGAACTCAGCAAAGTTGAAAATGATATAAAAATTATCAACTCAAAATTATCAAATGAGCAATTTGTTGCTAAAGCACCCGAAGCGGTAATTATTAAAGAGAAAGAAAAGTTGGCTAGCGCAGTTGAAAAAAAATCAATGGTAGAAAGTAGCTTATTAAAGCTTAATTCTTAAATACCAAGCTCAGACTTAAATTTTAGAATTTCTGCTGCTTATCTAAAAACTCTAATATGGTATTACCAACGACGGAGGGATTGGCATAAGCTATATCATGCTTTCCTTCGTTGATTATTTTTAACTCTGAATGAGGAATGCTTTGCATGAGTTCAGAACTTCCCGCAAAAGGAACAACTCCATCATCTGTTCCCCAAATAGTTATTGTGGGTATTTTCAGATCTCCAACCTTATCAAACATTCTTTTTGCATTAAAAAAATTAAAATTTCTAACAGTGGATAATAAAGCTTCTATCAGTCCTTTATATTTCATTTGTGCGCTGTATTTTTTCACAAACTTTGATTCTGACAATCCCACGGAATCATCTGAACTTGTAGCCTCATTCCTAACTTCTCTAAAATAAAGCCATTTCCCAAATACTTGCCAAAACCAGTCTCCAACCACTGGCATAACGGCAATCCTGCTTACTGAATCCTCTTTCATGAAACCAGCAGGAGCAATGAAAGAGATGCTCTTCACTGAATCAGGATATTGCTGAGTAAAATAACCCACAACCGGTCCACCCATTGAGTACCCAACAAGGTGAACTGACTGAGAAATATTTTGATAATCTAGTAAGCCCTTTAAAGATTCAACATATAGATCTTGATCATAGACCACGGAGGGACGCTCAGAAAAACCTCTGCCAAAATGATCGTAAACTAATACTTTGTATCCAGCATCTACAAGGAATTCTTTCATGCCATCCCACACAAAATGAGGAGTTGAGAACCCATGAACTAAAACGACGATTTCATTATTTGAAATCTCAGGTTCGTACCATCGATAATAAAGATTACCCTGAACTAATGGTGCCCAGCCACCAACCTCAGGTATGTCAGTTTCTGAGATTGTTTTTAAACTATTCGTTTTTATAAAATAAGGTAGCCAAAGCAAAATAAAAACTACAACCAAACCAATTAGAAACTTATTCATAGTAAAGCCTCAGAAGCATTAAATGCTTTGATAACAACCATTCTTGTATCAGCAGGATCTATCACTGCATCTATTTCTAAAAATGAGGCTGCCTCTACAGCTTGACCAACTTCATACATTTTTGAGACAAGCTTATCGAATAATTCTTTGCGCTTATCCTCATCTTTAATCTCCTCTAGCTCCTTTTTATACCCTAACTTTACTGCGCCCTCTATTCCCATAGCTCCAAATTCACCCGTAGGCCAAGCTGCTGTATAAACTGGATTATGAAGACTACCTCCCACCAATGCTTGAGCACCAAGCCCGTATCCTTTTCTTAGAAAAATTGCCACCAAAGGCACCGATAGATTTGCTCCTTGCTTTAAGAGGGAGGACATTCTTCTGACAGCCCCGCCTTGCTCACTTGCTGGACCAACCATAAATCCAGGAGTGTCTGCCAAAACTAAAATTGGTAACTGATGGTCATTGCAGATAGAGATAAACTCTCCAGCTTTTTCAGCAGATTCTGAATCTATTGCACCGCCAAGTTGCTTGCAATCACTTGCTAAAAGAGCAAAGGGTTTGCCTTCAATTCTTATAAAACCAGTCACAATGCTCTTGCCATACTGGTTTCTAAGTTCCAAAAAAGTATCAGCATCAGCAATAGTGCCAATAATGTCTCTGACTTCATAAGTATAGCGCCTGTCATCTGGCATCATTTCTTGCAACTGACCTTGATCTGAAAATGTAAATTCTTCAATAGGTCCCTGAAAGTATGCAAGCAATTGTTTCGCAATGATCGTGGCCTCTTCTTCATTTTCTGCGACATAATCAACAACACCATTTTTCTGTTGAACCTCTATAGGGCCGATTTCCTTTGGTTTAAAAGTGCCCAATCCACCTCCCTCAATCATTGCTGGACCAGCCATCCCAATCCATGAATCTTTGGTTGCTATTTTAAAGTCAGCGCATCCAAATAAAACTGCATTCCCTGCAAAACAATAACCATTGTTAACTGCGATTTTTAAACATATGCCTGTTAATTGAGCCCAAGAAGAAAATGATGGGATATGTAAGCCAGCGATTTGAGTTAAGACATCTGTGTCTCCGGGTCTTCCTCCTCCTCCCTCAGTAAAAATAATGACGGGGAGATAAAATTTCTTAGCTTGCTCACAAATACGATCAAGCTTTGCATGATGAAAGAACCCTTGAGTGCCAGCCAAGACAGAGTAATCATAGACAATTGCCACAGCCTTAGCATCGTCCTCACCAACCAGCGCAGAATTAATAGAGCAAAAACCTGTAATAATACCGTCAGCATTTGTTTTATCTTGAAGCTCTTCATAATCCCGCCGGCTTCTTTGAGCTGCTACTGCAAATTGACCAAACTCTAAAAAGGTATCCTCATCAATTAAATAATTTAGATTCTCTCTGGCAGTTCTATATTGCTTGGAATGTCTTTTTTCAGTTGATGAAGCTCTAAATTCATCAGAGCTCTTTGCAACTCTGCTAATAAATTTTTCAAACTCAGGTCGGTTTTTAATAGTCATGGTCTCTATGCTACTAAAAAAATATCAATTCGGGTAAAACTAACTTGCAGTATGTTTTTTGAATGTGTCTCCTGTCAGTTTTAACACCCTAGCTCTAGATAAAATTCTTGGTAAAAATGCAAACTTTGAATTGCCTTTACCGGGAACAATGTAATGCTTATTTAGTAAAAAAGCATCGAGGGTTTCTTGAGAGACTTTTTCACATGTGTCGCCAACCTGACCAGAGCCTTTAAGCTTACTAATCCTTTGTTGTAATTGCTCAGAAGATTTTTCTGAGGCTACGTTTCTAAAATTTGAATCTGTGGCTCCCGGACAAGAAGCCATCACTCGAATATTGCTATTTGCATATTCGTATCTCAATGCCTCAGAAAACATTAAAACATAGGCTTTTGTAGACGAATAAACGCTGGCATATGGAACAGGCAAGAATGAAGCAGAAGAACCAATATTGATGACTCCTCCACCCCCTTTAGTGACCATTGCAGGCATAAATAAATGACACAGATCAGTGAGGGAAGTAATATTTAATTGGATCATGGCGGCGTAATCATCTCGGTTAAACTCTCCAAATTGACCCCACCTTCCATAGCCAGCATTATTTACCAATAAATCTACATGAAGATTTGCCGATGTAATTTGTTGATGTAGTGTCTCAGCTGAGCCTACTTGAGCTAAGTCGCAAATATAAACATGAGCTTTACCACCGTTTGCATTAATCTTATTAGCAAGTGACTCCAATGGAGCTTGCGATCGAGCGGTGAGAATTACTTCCGCCCCTTGCTTTGCAAAGTCATGAGCCATTGCCTCGCCAATTCCACTAGATGCTCCTGTTACTAACACGGTTTTATTTTTAAATGTATCCATTTTTAACTCTCCTTAATGCAGTTTTCAATCTGTTGAATTTCAACCTGAGATAGAGTGCCTCGTTCTTCTGCCTCAATGCACTCAATCAACTCTTTTCTATTTTTAACACCCAAAATAACTGATGAAACATCTCGCATACTTAACGCATAACGATGCGCCAAACTGGCTGGAGATTCATTCCAGTCGCTTGCCAAGTCTCTAAAGGGCTGGGCTTTTCTAAAGTCCTCAAAATCACTTTGATCAAATCCTGAGCTGTGAGGCAGTCTATCCATTGCAGAAGTCAAGGCTCCTGCTTGCACAGCTCTGATAGCTAAGATGGGAATCTTATGATGCTGGCATGCAGAAAGTACTGAGTGTGGATTAAAATTCTCTGATACATAACCGATTGCACCAGCTGAATTCAAAGGGTTAACAACACACTGAACAGCACTTGGAGGTTTGGAGTGATCTAAAGCTTTTAAAATTGCTTCTTCTTGGCCAAGCCCTCCAATACCCCAATGATCTATCTTGCCTTCTTTTTGTAAACGTTCGAATGCAGGAATCGCTGAATTAAAAAAGCAACTGAGTGTTGTGGTACTTTTTTGTCTTAATTCATCAAATTTAAAAAGTTTGAAGTTATCTTCAATAAGTTGAGAGTGGAGTAAAAATAGATTTACTTTTTCCAGACCTAGGTTATCTAAGCTTTCAGTAAGTGAGGTATTTAATTTATCGTAGACCTCGCTGTCGGGCAGTGTTCCTAATTGACATTTGGTGGTAAAAAAAAGATCGTCTGTATTTTTACCATGCAAGGATTCTCCAACCACTCTTTCAGCTTCTCCTCTTCCGTACATAGGAGCTACATCAAAGTGATTAATGCCATGATCTAAAGCAGTATGTACAGTTTGAATAGCCTCTTCTTTAGTTGTTTCTCCCCAAACTTGACCAATACCACCTCCCCCTAGAGTGAGCGCACTGACTTGAGTAAAAGGTCTGAAGTCTCGAATATTCATGTCTAGATTTTCATTTCAATTTTTGCTTCTACCATTTTTAAATACTTTTTTTGCGTTTTTATCTCCAGCAATATTTTTTCTCTGTGGCTCTCAAGCATTGCATTTCTTTCCTCAAACTTTTTCTTGCCCTGCGCATATAAGCTTCCATATTCTTTAATTTGCTTCAAAGACATTCCAGTGCCTTTTAAACATTTGATAAATCCAATTCTCTGTATGTCGTCTTCGTGATAGTTTCTCCTGCCTGCAGAGTCTTTTTTAACCCCAGGGAGTAAACCCTCTTTTTCATAGTAGCGAAGTGTGTATGGGGTCAAGTGTACTTCCGCAGAAGCTTGTGAAATTGTATACAAGCTCATATTACGTGCTCCTCTTGATCCAAAACATTTGCAAGACTAATACAACAATATAGATTGAGAAAAAGGCGCCATAAAAACCCATCAAAAGAGGATCGTTGAAAGTGGTAATCACAGGGTCGTCTACTGGCAAACGTCGCAAACCATCAGTGATTGCTGGAATAGAATGAAAAAGGAAAAGAGATGTATAGCAGATTGCTTGAAAGTAAGGTGCTAACCACCCAAATAAGAGTCCTTGCTCATTAATCCTACCAACTATTAAAGCTAACAATGTTAAAACAGCTAATATATGTCCCACACCAAAACCACCTTGTTTATATAAAGTTAAAGCGGTCAATGCTGCAATTAATGTGCAAATTAAAAATATTTTTGCAGAAGTATTTTGCGAACTAATAACTTTGTATCTGATTAAAGAATATAAACCACTTAACAAAGCAATAATTCCCATGACGGTATGAAACCATCCATAAAGTGACATCTCTGGCATTTTTTTCTCCCAAAATAAATTACTGAGTTAGTCTAACAGTTATAGCTAACTCTAAGTCAAGGTCTAAACTAATGACGCCTTAGTAAGAAATCAGATGGATCTTTTTGTAATGGAGTGTATGGCCTCATAACTAGGTTTTAATTGACCATACATTTTTTTGTAGACCTTATGATATAGGTCGCTATATATGTCTTTATTGGCATCTATAGGTTCAAAGCTATCACCACTATGAGTCATTTTATCAACCGCAGTAGAAAAGTCTGGATATAGACCAATGCCAACAGCGCTGGCTATGGCAGCACCAAGAGAAGATGTCTCGAAAGTATGTGGACGCAACACTGTCATACCAAAAATATCAGCAGTAATTTGCATTATCTGATCGCTTTGAGATCCTCCGCCAGATACTACCAATCGAGAGATAGATTTCCCACTTTTTTTCTCTAAGAGCTCTTTACCCTCTCTTAAGGCGTAGGTCAGTCCCTCAATCATTGCGCGATAAAGATGCGCTCTTGTATGATCTTCATTAAAACCAATAACAGCGCCTCGGGTTTCTGGTCCATCACCATTGGAAGGTGACCAATAAGGTTGGAGCATTAATCCTTCACAGCCAGCAGGAACTTTAGCAAGCAATTCATCAAATAAAGACTCCGGTGATAAGTCTTGGTTGGCTGCAGATTGCTCTTCTTGAAGCCCAAACTCCTTTTTAAACCAACTCACCATCCAGTATCCCCGTTGCACCATCATCTCAATATTAAATGTATTGGGTATTACGCCAGGATACGCTGGATAAAAAGGTATAGCCTCAAGGTATTTATCAGAAGTGATATTTAGAGTGGCTAAACTACCATAACTCAAACTACCTGTTTCATTATCAATACAACCAGTTCCCAAGACCTCACAGGCTTTATCTGAACCACTGGCAATTAATGGCAATCCTTCGGGTATGCCTGTTGCATCGGCAGCAGCTGCAGTGATTTCTCCTAGCACTGACCCCGCTGGTGATACCTTCGGCAACATTTCAGGTCGAATTGGCATAGCTCGCCACTTCCAATCTTTTTCATCGGCCCATTGTTGAGTCTTATATTCAAACGGCACAAATCCGACAGTACTGGCAATAGCATCATTGTATTGACCGGTGAGCTTGTAATTATGATAGCCAGATAGAAGTAAAAATTTATGAACTTGCTGCCAGATGTCAGGCTCATTTTGTTCAATCCAATTAGCTTCAGCTTGGCTATGCATCAAATCTACCAATGGCTTTGCTCTGATCAGACTCATCAGCGCCGACTCTAGCTTTCCAAGTTTAGGCTTAGTTTCTACTTGTCTCTGATCTAGCCAACTAATTGCGGGTCGCAGGGGTTGATTATCTTTACCCATCGGAACTACTGTAGCCCTTTGTGTGGTTACTGAAACTGCAACAATAGATTCCTTAGGTATCGGAAGCTTTGGCCAAAGTTCTTGGCAGGCCTGACAGAGTGAATCCCAAAAATAGTCGGCGTGTTGCTCTGCCCATCCTTTCTGATTAGAGAAATAGGGCTCAATATCAATTTTACTTTTTGCGATGAGTTGACCCTGTCCATCAAAAACAATGGCACGGACACTTTGCGTGCCATTATCAATGCTTAAAAAGTACTGTTCTTTCATCGCTGCCTCATCTTAAGAGTTGCTAGGAAGACTGTAATGGTTTTTCCAGATTTTTTCATATCGATTAACTTCTTTTTGCCAACGCTCATCATCCCAGCTCCCATTACTTAAGAAAATATCTTTTAATGCAGGATAGAGATTAATGCCCCCGTTAGGCAGACACATACCTAAACGAGTTCTTCTTAGCAAAAGATCATCGAGATGTTCCACTGCCTCATGCTGAACTGCCCATCTGCATTCCGCTAGAGAAAATTCAGTATCGCCAAGATTCTGTTGGTCCTCTAGTGAGCTGTCATTTGCCAGGTCAAGCGCTTTCTCTCCATATCGACCTAATAAACGTTGACCCCAACTATGATTTTCTGGTGACAAGGACTGGGCACTAATTTTTGGAGTTGAGAACACTCGATCACCAACAAATTCTTTGGCTGTAGGCAAATTATCTTTGGCTGCAGCTAGTGCATCTAATGCAATCAATCTAAAGGTGGTTAGTTTTCCACCGCTGACGGTAATTAATCCGTTATCAGACCAAACGGCGTGATCACGACGTTCTTTGGAGGGGTCTTTATTTTTTTCTGCGCCAATGACAGGACGGACGCCAGCCCAGGTCGATAAGACATCGCTGTGCTTGAGTTCGTTATCAGGAAATTGGCTGTTAAAAGCTTTTAAAAGGTAGTCTACCTCTTGCTCGGAAATGCTAGCCTCTAAATCTAAATCGTCATCATGATCCAAATCTGTGGTGCCAATAACAGTTGTTCCCTCCCAAGGGTAAACGAATACACCACGTCTATCATCGACATGTAAAAAAGTCATTACGTCAGTTACAGGATATAAAGATTTAGAAATAACAACATGACTACCGCGCAAGGGTCTGATTCGCTTCTCACTATTTACAACGTTTCTAAGTCGATCTGCCCATGCGCCAGTAGCATTGATAACAACCGGGGCAGTTAAGTTAATAGAGGAAGAATTAACGCTGTCCTCAATAGTCACGCCAGAAACTTTCCCATCAGTGAGCAAGAGATCTTCCACTTTTGTGTAATTGAGTGCGTATCCACCATCATCAATACTGTCTTGTAATACACGAAGGACTAATCGGGAGTCATCCACCATAGCATCGGTATAGCAGCTAGCACCTTGAAGTTTATGCTCATCCAGACCCTTGAAACGCTGTAATAATTCCTTGTTATTGCAGTATCTGTTATCTTGAGCGCCAGCAAAAAAATCATAAATAGTTAGTATGACCTTCATGGCTATTCGGCCAGGAAATTTGCCCTTTCTAAAGGTGAAGTAAAAAGATATAGGGTCCACTAATCCAGGAGCCTCATTTAATAGACGCTGTCTCTCCTGAACTGATTCCTTGGTGAGTTTAAGATCACCTGCAGCAAGATAGCGAAGGCCTCCATGCACCATCTTAGATGATCGACTTGAGGTGCCCCATGAGAAATCTTGTTGCTCAAGTAGCAGCGCTCGATAACCGCGTCGCCGAGCTTCACGAAGTACACCAGCCCCGGTAATGCCGCCACCAATGATAATAATATCCCAATCTAGATTCTGCCCATTGCGCATTTCAGATAGAAGTTGATCGCGATTAGTAAATCCTTTCATAGTAAATTAGTGCTAATTATCAGGGAGTAATTTTCCTGGATTCATTTGGCCATTAGGATCAAATTGCTCACATAAGCTTTTTATTGCAGCAATACCAAGCTCCCCTTTTTCTGCGGTTAAATAGTTCTTATGATCGCTTCCAACACCATGCTGATGGCTGATGGTGCCCCCATGAGCAACAATCTGCTCGGCACCAGCTTTTTTTAGCTTAAGCCATCGATTCATACCCTGCTCATAGCTTTCACCTATGCGAAACAAATAGGTAGTGTAAATGCTCGATCCCTGGCCATAGACATGAGATAGATGCGTGTAAGCATGAACTTGCTCACCCTCATCATCCAAAGCTGTGCGAATCGCTTGTTCTATATTTTCTGCTGCTTGAGAAACTTTTGACCAATCAACTGCTGTCTCCATGGTGTCGACAACATAACCCTCGGCGCCTAAAGGGTCGCGAAGATATGGGGCACGGAATCGACCATGAGCCCAGTTCTCTCCGAGGTCAGACACATCTGCAACACCGCCAAGACCAGAACAATGATCGAGTGCTAATTGATAGGCAGCATCGCAATGACGAGCTGAGCCAGTGACTCCAAATGTCATCATGACTTTGCCTTCGCCAACACCTTTTTTAGATAATGATTCCTCTAGCGCAACAACTCCACTGCTATCGCTGCCCGCGCCCATGTATAAAAGACTCGTTGTCTCAAGCGGGTTACTTAAACGCACCATAGACAGAGCAACTCGCTGCTGAATAAGTTCCCTTGCTGCACTCATGCCAATTTCCCAAGAAGGAAAAAAAACTACTTGGAATTTTTCTTTTTCAGGTAGAGGAGTTATTCGTATAGTTACTTCAGTGATGATGCCCAAACGACCTTCAGAGCCAAGAATCATCTCTCGAACATCAGGACCTGCAGAGGATGCAGGAATAGTTGGAATTATCATGGTGCCATTAAGAGTTTCAATCCTACCCCCAGCAAACATATTCTCAATTCGCCCATAGTGAAGGGATTGCTGGCCACTTGATCGACTTGCCACCCAGCCACCAAGCGTAGAAAGCTCCCAAGATTGCGGGAAGTGCCCTAATGTGTAGCCATGTTTTTTAAGCTCTTCTTCAACAATAGGCCCTGGGGCACCAGCGCCGAAGGTAGCTAATTGACTTTCAGTATCAATACTCATCATGGAATTCATTTTTCCCATATCTATTGTCAATACTGGCTTATCGCTGTTCTCAGGATTGATATGACCCACCACTGATGTTCCGCCACCATAAGGAATTACTACCAAATTATTTTCTTTAGCATGAGCTAAAAGTTCTCTCACCTGCTCTGATGATTCTGGAAATGCAACGCCATCTGGAAATGTATCAACATTGCCACTATGCATTTCTAACCAATCAGGCAAACTTTGGCCACGAGAATGACGAACTCGTGTTTCAGGATCAGTAATTATCAATGGATGATTTTCAAGACGAGTGTTTGGCACTTTAAAGATAACATCATTTAGGGTTGCCTGAGGAAGCGCGGTCCCTGTTCCAACAAGAGCCTCCAACAACATACTCAGACCAGAGCTAAGTTCCATTGTTAGGTCGCTATCTTCATTCCCCCAACCATTCCATAAACGCATTAATTTCACCTAATTATGATTTTGTACAATAAGCGTGACACTGCTGCACTTTTCGATACAAGTATAGCCTTTTTCATGATGAACATTTAAAGTTAGATCAGGATTTATGTAGAAAATAGCCCGAATTATTTGCGGAGCAATCCCTGCTCCTTTGCCCATTCATGCGTTGATTTCATACCCTCTTCAAATGAAATTTCGGGCTTCCATCCAAGAATACGTTCAGCTTTTTTGATAGAAAACCAACTCTTGGTTGAAAGCTGCATAATAGTGGATGGCGAGGCTTCATTAAGGTTGCCCATAAGATCGGCCACTTTTGATGCTATCCCAGATACCCTAAGTGCAAATTTCGTAGATACCAGCATGGGACCTTTTTTTCCTAGCCATTGGTAATGAGGTGCAAAGTATTCCTTGGTAGCCATATAACCTTCGCAAGATATATTAAATATCTCACCTGCAGCATCTGGGTGACTTGCTGCCATTACAATGCCGCGCACTAAGTCATCTATGTAAATGGGTCTAAAAAAGCCTTCCCCTTTTGCTGGAAGCATAAACTGATTTTTAGCAATTGCCTCTAGTGGGGCAATAATCCAAGGGCGACTGCCTGGACCATAAGCATCACCAGGTCGAAGAATCACTACCTCTATATCATCATTTGCCTGGGCGCCCAATACAACATGTTCTGAAGCAAGTTTTGTAAGAACATAGCTGCCTCCATCTGCATGAACGGGCTGACTTTCATCTAACTCGCCTTCTGCTGAATTCCCATATGCAACGACTGAAGAAATTTGAACAAAGCGTCTTACTTTATGCTCTTTAGCTGCCTCAATTAAGTTTCGAGTAGCCAAAACATTGACCCTCCACATATCGCTATCTTGCATTGCATTAGACACCAGTGCAGCCGTGTGGATGATTACATCACATTCCTGCAAGACATGACTGATCGAATCAGGTTGAGCTATGTCGCCCTCGATAATATCATTGCCGTTGCCGACAAGATCAACACCCACAACATCTTGACCCTGGTTTTGGTAGTAACGCATCAATGAGCCGCCAATAAATCCATTGGCGCCAGTAATCAGTACCTTTTTAATCATTTGTTCACTCATAAGAAAACCTTAATATAATAATTTATAACCTTTAGTCCATATTTTTTCGATAGAAAGAACCAAAAACCTTTGTTACCAATGTCTTTGAAAAGAAGTGAGTAATTATTGCTGTAAGTTTATTAGCAACACCGGGAACTACAATGTCCTTCCCTGCAAAACAGGCTTTTATACCAATTTCCGCGACATCTCTAGCCGACATCATCATGCTTGATGGAATGCGAAGAGTGGCTCCTTGATCTGGATTGTCCATCATTTTTGTAGCTGTATAACCAGGACATAGGGCCGTAACCTTAACACCACTATCTGCTGCGACCATTTCATTAGATAGCGCCTGAGTGAAGGCCAATACATAGGCCTTTGTGGCCGCATATACATTCTGATTTGGGATGGCCATCCACCCAGCTAGTGAGGCCACGTTAAGTATATGCCCGCCACCTTTAGATGCCATATTATTGGCATACAAGTGTGTCAATGAAGTGAGAGCAAGGACATTAACTACAATCATTCTCTCCTGCTCTGCAAGATTGAGCTCAGTAAAGAATCCGTTATGCAAAAGACCGGCGTTATTAATTAAAAAGTCTACATCTAAGCCCTTTTCTTCGATGCTTTGAAATAGGTTCTGAGCTGCATTTGGCTCTGATAGGTCAGCCACAATAACAGTGCAATTAACTCCAAATTGGCCACCCACCTTGACTGCTAACTGATTTAGTTTGTCCTCATTCCGGGCAACAAGAATAAGATCGTACCCACGGCTTGCAAGAATCTGGATAAATTCAGCGCCTATTCCATCAGAGGCGCCAGTAACTAATGCGGTTTTATTGGGCATAGTATGTATTCCATATGTATCTACTAAAATTTATTTAACCAAATTGGTGAAGACCAGGCTCTTTCTTGAATTGTAGTTGGTATATCTGATCTAGGTTTCTCACCAACCCTAACTGCATCCCAGGTAGACCACCTGCAAACTGGATTCTCAAGCACTCTGGAATAATAAAATGCGTCCTGGTTAGTTTTAAAATCAGGATCTTGCCATAAAACTTTCATTTCTCTCGCCCCTGAATCTGCGCTAATCGAGCAGTCATTTAAATCTACCCAAGCTTGATTATCAGGGCAGCGATAAGTTTCTGGATCAACGCTCAACCCATCAGAGCATGCAACATCAAAAACTTTTTCTTTGTGCTCTCCGTCTTCTAACCATCCTTTGATAATTTGAGTTCTTTGCAGTGGTGCTCCGGCAGGATCAGCTATTGCCCATACTAAAAAAGTTGGATTTTTGTTTGCTTCAATATTGAGTGTCCCTCCCATCGGGATACTTCTAGCATAGGCATCTTGAATAAGAGAAAGATCGTCTAATTTTGAATTCTCCAAATCATAACCAGCAAAAAATCGCACTTTCATTCTAGGGCCACTTGTTCCAAATGTTTCCTTGCGTCGAAAAGCATCATAAAGAGCTTCACGTGTATTCTCTTCTGCCCAAACTCCTGCAAGACCAGATGCAGCAAATTGAACCAGTCGCTCGCTAGCAGAAAAATAATTTTTTCCATCTACTTCCTTGAGAATATTTGGTCTCAGAACTTTTAAAAAAGTTCCATAAAATCTATTAAATGGAATAGAGCCTCTTAACTCAGCTGTGCCATCTAAAAGGCCTACTTTTGAGTGAAAGACTTCTTCAGTATCTGAAGGTCCACCAACGTGAGCATCGCTTGATCCTATTAAGCCAAATTTATATGGATTGGTTAAACCTTTCTCCGAAAGGGTCAAACCTCTTAAGTATGCATCTCTGACATAGCTTCCCTTTAAATTGCTAAGAAGTTTTTCTGCCTCCACTCCAGTTTTTACCTCAAAAGCTGCCCATTCATCATTTTTAGAAAGCAATGGATGGGTTTCTGATGTTCCTTTTACCTGAGTAATCTCAACTAGCGGTTCATTAAGAGAGCGATTTTTAGCATACTCTTCATCAATTGGCCCTCCATTATAGTCATTCAAAGAAAATGAAGCCCCGCCAGAAATATTAGAATTGTGAGGAATGGCCAGACTCTCAACTCCATTCGATCTCAAGCCATTCATCCAATCCCATAATGCTTCAGGATCTTGGTTATCAGCTCTTGTGAACAGTCTAGTAGGAAGGTTTTTAGTATTCTTAAATATGACATTTCGATGTAAATATTTGTCGTAAAGCTCAAAGCTAGAGGTGTATTCATACGCAGCAAAAGTAGTAAAAGTGCCGGGGACGTATGCATCATCTGCTGCCTTTATAGTTTTCTGCCAGACCGTTCTACCAACCTCCAATATTAAAGATTCATCAATAGTTCCATCTGCAACTCCTTCTCTAACTTTTTCACCAAAAGGTTTAAAAAGACCGCCTCTTTTTATAAGATCACGAAATCCTGTGCCTCCTGATTCGTTTAGATTGTGCAAAGGCTTGGTAAATTCATACTTTGAAAACTCAGAAGTTGTGTCTGCAGCCTCCTTCATCAATCCCATAAACACGCCATGATCAGTTACCGCATAGAAATCTAAAGGTCTGCTTAGTTGAATTAGGTACCCACTTGGATGTTGTATTGCATGCCCTCGCGCATACTTGTATGCATCAACAGGTGTGCTGATTGTGCCAAAAGTATAAGCATCAAATGAATTTTCAGTGTGCACATGCAAATCACCAAAATATGCATTTTTATCTGGGTTAGGCAATGGTCTAGGTTGAGTTTGGACTTCCAATAATGGCTTATCATGTAAAGATACTTCAAAATTTTTTGAGTTATTTACATCTGAGCATGATGTAATAAGTAACGCAAACACTGCTAACAAATTATTTTTAGTTTTCATAATTAACTCCCTAAACGTTTAAATATCTCTTCTTTCAAAAGCCACATTCTATCCTGTCCCCAAACGTAAAATGGATTACCTCCATCTTCATCAGTAATTTTAAAACTAGGAACTCCCCAACAATTTCCACTATACATATCCTCTACATTATCATTTAAAACTGTTTTCCAATGTTTGGTATTTAAATCTTTTTTGATGATTGACCAATCTAGTTCAAGCTCAGTAACCAAGTTTTCTAAAAATTTTTCATCACCTATGTTTATTCCATCTTGAAAAGACGCTTTTAACAAACCTTCGATATACTCAAACCCCTTACCCGCGTCATTAATGACTGGAAAGAGTGAGTAAGACTTCCGAGCCGGTTTTCCAATGGGGGAATAAATAGATTTCATTTCATGACCATGCTTACGTCCCTCTCTAGCAGCATCAGAGATAATATATTTAGCTTTATAATTTGGGATAGTCATCATGCGCATCAGCATTGGCAAAACAGGCTTGGTAATTAGGTGTATAGGATAATCTTCTCTGATTTGTCTAACTCTCTTAGTGCTGACAAAAGTATATGGGCTATTTAAAGATGGGTAGTAATACAAATTTACTTTTCTATCTAACTTTAGTTGTCTTGGAGCTTTCAATTCTGGCGCGCATACATAATCACTGGTTTGAGGATGTTTTACTCCTAACTCAGCCAGTCTTTTCTCTAAATAAGGCAAGCGATCCACGCCCCAATACAATTCTTTCTCGTAATAAAATGCAGCTCCAAAATAATAGCCTTTCGCATTTCTAGTTTCATTGCCCTGCTTTAAATTCTCTTTTACCTCAGCCTTAGTTGCATAATAAGTAGAGGATAATTCATCGAGCGCAGCAGCATCTCCACTCCATAAAGCACAACTTACTTGGGTGGCTATCTCACCAAAATCTTCAGCATTTACTGAGGTTAAAATTGAATTAGCTATTTCTATCATGTCTTTTGCAGGATATTCATCAGCCGTAAAATCAATTTTATAAAAGGGTGCTATACGTTTTGCATCTTGCAAACAATAACTGTTGTACAAGCTAGGTTCATGGACAGCTTCAAGATTTTCTCCTCCAACTAAAATTGGTTTGAGAATAATATCAAAGGAAGATTTTAATTTTTCAATAGAGTGTATTGTGAGATGAGAGTATGGATCATCAACCTTATGAAAATATAATATCTCATGAGGTCTATTCTCATCTTGTCTTGCAGCTTCAGCTTTTTTACGAACATCTTTTAAAATTTTATAACTAGAAAAAGTATTCATAGCTTGATTTCTAATTTTGGCGCTCATCGTTCGCCTACTCATAAAATTTCTAAAAGCTTTCAACATATTTATCTATCTTTGGCTAATCCAGCTTGATGGTATAGATCCTTAGGTTGCTGAGATAAGAGAATCAAAAGTTACTTAGCCTTTTATTAATAATGCTGTCAGCCTCATTCATAATGGAATCAATTAAGTCTTTAACAGTAGGTATATCACTAACTAATCCAGCAACCATTCCGCATGACCAAGCCCCTACTTCCATCGTGCCTTCATGCATAATTTTTGGGTAAACCCCAGCCACTTCATCAACAATATCTTCAAATCTTAACTTGTCGCCAAGAGCTTTTTCTTTTTCCATGAGACGTTCAACAGCATCATTGTTTAATACTCTCTCTGTGTTAGTTAAAGAACGCATAATTAGGCGAGTATCTAATTCGCTAGCATTCACAATTGCATCTTTTACATTCTGATGTACTGGGGCATCTTGCGTCGCAATAAATCTAGTGCCCATGTTTATACCTTCCGCTCCAAGGGCCATAGCTGCAACTAAACTTCTTGCATCTGCCATGCCACCAGAGGCAACAAAAGGAATTTCAAGCTCATCTGCAGCACGAGGCAAAAGAATAAAATTAGGGATATCATCCTCACCTGGATGCCCTCCACATTCAAAACCATCGACAGATACCGCATCACATCCAATAGATTGAGCTTTAAGAGAGTGTCTAACTGAGGTGCATTTATGGATAACTTTAATTCCAGCCTCTTTGAGAGCTGGTAAATACTCGGCTGGGTTTCTGCCGGCTGTTTCAACAATTGGAACTCCTGCATCAATAATGACTTGAACTAAGCCAGGATAATCAGGAGGAGTTAGTGAAGGCAAGAAGGTTAGGTTCACAGCAAAAGGCTTGTCTGTCATCTCTTGGCAGCGTGCAATCTCGTTAGCTAATTTTTCTGGGGTACCCTGAGTTAAACCCGTAATAGTTCCAAGCCCACCTGCATTAGATACTGCTGCAGCTAATTCTGCGAAGCCAACGTGGTGCATTCCACCTTGTATGATTGGATGCTCTATGCCAAATAATTCTGTAATTTTTGTTTTCATGTTCTCTCCTACTTATTTCATGTCCACTGGGGTTAAAAAATCTTCGTATTGCTTCTGAAGTCTTTGCATGCCTGAAATCCATCTATCTCTGTCATTGCCTTTTCTCGAAACATATTCAGCAACTTCAGTGTGAGGAAGAATTAAGAATGTCTCTTCCGCAATGCATTTTAGAACCTCTTGCGCAACTACATCTGGCTCCATCATCCCATCGACACCAGCTACGCCTGGGCCCTGAGCTGTCATGGCGGTTCTTACAG
>Ga0209710_1001367_pt1 | contig 18947 bp, 8 predicted proteins | sample ArcticOcean_MG_C_5_FD_187436 | JGI IMG/M metagenome (GOLD analysis project Ga0209710, IMG submission 187436) | Marine microbial communities from western Arctic Ocean - ArcticOcean_MG_CB4_138 (SPAdes) (version 2) | ecosystem: Environmental > Aquatic > Marine > Oceanic | place: Arctic Ocean: Canada...
CGTACTTAACGGCAGGCATATCACTCACTCTAAAACAAGAACATCGGTTTATATTACACGCGGTAGTTTCGTGTCACAGAAGTGTGTCACAGAAGTGTGTCACAGAAGTGTGTCACAGAAGTGTGTCGCATCGCGATCCAATACATTCCACGTCTTTGTACAGTGCGCAGCGTTAATAAACACGTGTACGAAAGTGATGTCTATCAAAAAAACCCTTCATCGCTAGATTTGTACGCTAAGATGGATGCAAACCCCTGTTTCCTCTCACAAGAGCCGCTGTCGACATCCTACGATGCCACGCTCCACGAACACGTGTACCACTCTCATTGCACATGAGGAGGATCTACCAACGGCGTTCAAGCCGGTGATTGATGCGACAAAGGAGGTGCTCGGTCAGAAATGTGGCCGATGTGGAAGTGGCGACGCCACCGAATTCTACATCACGTGCATGGCTGGTTGTGCGTCATGTAACAAGTGCCCAGAAGTCTACGGTACCGAAGACTTTTTCTACAAGCAACGGGAGGGAGTCAACATCTGCACGTGTCGCACGTGTTCGGAGATGACGCTGCCAATGCCCGTGCCAAATCTCTCGTACAAGAACGCAAAGACGGCGCTCGAGAATGTGCAAACTGAAGTGATGCATGGTGTCTCCTTGATGAAGGAGCATGGCTACGTCACCAAAGGGATGGAAAATGGCGAAGCTCCTCCCGATTGGGTACCGATTCCTCCGAAACAAGCCTTTTCAAAGGCCAAGGCGTCGATTGCTTCGAAGGTAAGGAAAATGAAGCGTAAGGGGCGATCGGCCGAAGAGATCGAAGCGTACATTTGTGGAGATGCACCACGTCGCGAAGATTCGGAGGCAGAGACCGAAGAGCCCGAGGAGACACCTACCAAAAAAATGCGTAAGGAGCCGACCGCCGATCAGCTCGCACGTCGCGAAGAGAAGAAGGAGGAGAGACGGCTTAAGAAGGAGGAAGACAAGAAGCGCCTTGTGGAATATCCACATCTCAAGGAGGAGAACCAAAAGTTCAAGAATATGATCAAGGAAGCACGCGTTGCGCTCCTCGCTCATTTACCGAATGATGACATTGAAGGTCTTTTCGGCGAGGACAGCGATTCGGAGGACGAATCAGAAGCCGGTGGGACCGGTGGTATTGACAGCGATGATGATTGATAATGCAGTCTAACAGCCGATTAATCGATGTCACATCTAACACATGTCTCAATACAATCTAATTGTGATATATGTAACTTTAATACCGTTTAAAAATACAAAAGTGTGCTTACACCCATTTTACGACGTTACACCCATTTTACGACGTTACACCCATTTTACGCACACTTGTCACTCTCCATCAAAAAAGCCACAGTTCTCATTTTTGTACGCTAGCTTTGTTTTTCATCTATCGTGAAGCTAGCGTGGAAAGCTTGGATAGATTTGTACGCCAGTTCGAGGCGGTGAGCTAAGAGAAGGGTCGACAGATTCTACGCCTGTGGTGCGATTGATTCAGGTTATCATGGCAGACTCTGAGGACGATGAACCATACGAGACGATGGAGGTCGAGGACACGCCTTACACGCCTTGTGCTAGTCAGCTGGTCACCGATCATCTGATCGATAGACGCAAGGCGACTGTTGAGCAGTTAAAGGAGGTGTTGGGGGTTGCTGCACCGATTCCCATACTCGATGTGGTGATGCACAAGCCCAAAGAGCGTAAACTACCGGAGGGTGGGGATGGCGGTGAGCGAAAGGGTAAAATGGCTGCTGATATCGAGTATTCGACAAAGTTGGTCGATCGCGACAACCAGATTCTCGACGAACGGATGTTCGAAGCATTTCGTTTAGGTGCACAATTTGGTCCTGAAGACAAGCGTGTGCGGCGTGGATCCCACCATGCAAAGACGAACAATTCGAAACAATCTCGTGCCAAAAAAGAGGAGATGATGACCGAGTCGGGTGTGAAGGAGTTGGAGGACGCGCAACAGCGTGAGGTGGAACGTACGCTGGCGTTGAAGCGGAAGGACCGCACGTTTGGAACGCACGTCATTTCGGACGCAGGTCCTTTTCCAATCAGTGGTTTGGGATGGACGAAAAAGGCGTTGCAGCGCACTGCGGTGAGCGCCACGCGAAAGAAGAAGAAGATGTGCGACGATTGCAAATTGAATGGAGTGAAGAAGCCTTCCGAATGTCCACACGATGCGGACGAAGAGTTTGCGTATGGCTACCAGACCGACCGGTTGCCTCACATGCGATTGGCTCGTGCGGAGAGCATGTCGTGGCTGAATATGAAGATTCTTGCGGACTGTCGCCACGAATTGCGTCAGCAGAACACCTTTGTGGCAGGCGATCCGTTTGGCGTCTACTACCAACCGTCGCATCTGCTACACGTATCCAAGGACGCGCAAGGTGCTGATCCCATCGCGATTGTCGGATCTTTGAGAGACGGGTATGCATTGTTTCCGCGTCGCATTTTCAACGGCTCGTTCATGTCGGCGATGTTCGCCCTTGCCGAGGGGCACCTTGACGGAACATTGTCGATTGACGATGCTGTCGGAGGGCATCAGTTTTTGAGCGGTCAGATCGAACGCGTTTGTTCGTGGATCGCACGCCCCGACGATGACGTTTACTGTGCTCAGACGGCCGTTTGGTGGGCCATTGGTCTGTGTGACCTCGTATCGTCGACAACCGCGGGACGTGAGCTAATGAAGTGTTGCGGTCTCACGGTATTTGACCGCGACATGGCGAACATGCTCTTCGACTATGCACGGAGCGAGATCAACCGACGTGAAAAGGACAAGAAGCACAAGGCGAAGAAGAAGCCCAAAACGGCCGCTGCGGTCATGTGTGACGGTGCATCGATGCTTTCGGAATCGACGCACGCCGACGATATGCACGATTCTGGCAATGGATATGACGACTTTTCAGCCGACAACGACGGCGATAATAATCATCATCGTGGAGGGAACCTGACGGACGCGTATCGTCAATTCCTCTGGTGGATTCGTGCTAACCGCGATCTCGAGCACTACACGGTTCTCAACACCCTCGTAAGCCTTACGCACGCACATCAAGCGGCGGCACTCGCCGAAGTTGCCGAGCGTCAAATGAGCAGCATTCCGAAAAGAAAAGCGGTCGAAGTGGCAGCCTCGGAGCATGTACGTGCAATGTGTGACTCGTTTGCGACGGTCCAAACGCGCATCTCAGGGATGCTGAACAATGAGTACGACATCGAGGGCGTCTCCGTCAAACCGATTCCGTCGGTGTACAGACGTACCGTGAGCACGGTTGATGACACTGTCGACATTGTCTCGACGATGCGCGTCGATAAAGAAGATGAGTCGAGCGCCATCTTCCTATGTGACGTGGATCAACTCGGTGAGAATCTTAGCATTTTGCACACACGTGGCCTCGTTCCAATACGATCAGATGATGCGGACAACACGACACCCATCGACCATCTTCACGGGACTCATGTACAAGACGAGAAGAGCCGACGCAACCGTCAGGATCTTACCGACAAAGACGCTACATTTACAGCAAAGGGTGTCAATGGTCGTAATGCTTTGGACTCATCATTCGCACGAGAAGCGCGTCAGAACCGGATGTATGGCGTGAACGAACAAGATATATCATACACGCAGACCAGTGAGCGACCAAGCTCGTTCATTGTCATGCGTCTCATGCTTCCATTATCAGACCACGATGAGGATCTCGTGCAGACAATGACGGGAATGACAAACGGAGATTCTGATGGTGAACGGTTCACAAATATGAACAGCACCATTCATGAGCCACGCATGGTTCCAAATAGCCCTCTCGGCGTGTCATTTACTACGATTCGCACTGTTGTGGATGGCTATCAATCACATCACCGTGGCAAGTGGCCAATGTTGGCGGGGTGTGCGGAGTGGGGTCATCCACTGATTCTCTTCGATACCATGTGCAAGAAACCAGATGTTTTTCGCAACGGTCTCCCACCCTGGAAGACTCGTCCCGACTGCGATGACAGTGATGGAAACGGCGATGGTGACGACGACGGTGACACCGGCGAGAAGACGATCAAGACAAAAGAGCGTCGTCGAGCATGTATCGAATCGACCGCGAAGCTCGCCCAAACGTCTCCACCGCCGTTTCTCTGCTACAATGATGTCAAAATTGAGCGTCTGACAGATAAGACAACCGAACGGGTCGAAAGTTGTTCGATCTATCAGGGCGTCGCCCAAAAGAAACTCACTCGTTCTTACGCCTCTTATGCAGTCACATTCCAAGTGCCTATGCAACATGCTAGGCGCCTGGTCGACGTGATTCCCGCCTTCCAGAGGCAGCCACATGTGCGTGCACGGCACGTGCTGAATCTTCTCCATGTGGGTACGATCAAGGCACTTGATACAAATGAACTTGCCAAGGAAAAGAACGCGGGCGACAAGGAAGTGATGCGCAAGAATGCGCGTGGTGCACCCGTCAACGACGGCAACACAGAGCTGAACTGTAGCGTCGAAGAGGTCTACTTTGGAGGGATTGGCAACCTCACTCCCACTTTTGGCAAGTCCTATTATCAAGGATGCTACGAGTGGGTACCACACGGCAGTGGACCCAAAGGTGCCGACACGGGTAACTTCATGAGCGACAACCGTAGGTTGGGACGTTCACCACACGAGAAGCAAACGACAGAGGAGATTTACGCGATGCAGCGCAATCACTTCTTTTCACATGTTGGTGGAAGCCGATTTGAATTTCGACCGGATGATTTCAAATTTTGGCCATTTGCCAATGCAGCCGGTGTAGCCAAAGGGCTCGGCACCTATTATGAAGCCAAGAAAATGCTCGAATCCGTCGCACCAGTGGAAAAGGAGCTCCTGCCTGTGCTCCTCGCGTTCCCACTATCACCGTACACACAAGCCATCGCACCGCTTGTAAATCCTGGAAACTTCGACTGTGGGTACAAGCTTTCGATGAGCGAGGCACGTGTGCCCGACTTTAACACCGTCGGACGAGCCGACAATGTGAATGCCACCGATGAGCTTTTGGCCCTTCTGAACCCCACACTCTTCCGACCACCGTCGTCGCAATCATCCATCGATATGTCGCACACCGAAATGACCGATTACGGCGCGACGTGGAGGGCACTCCACGTTGAGGTGGCCCGCATCACCAAGGACCTCGTCCCTGGATACGATGTCGATGGCGTCGAAGCGATGCGCACACTGGTGATCAAGTATCGAAGCGGCGAAACATTACCTTCTGACCAACGCGTCATCGCGTCGACCGTTCTCGTCATGCTCAACGCATGCAACCCTCGCGTCTTTGACGTGGCCAAACCAGTCATTGTGCGAATGTACGCCATCCTCGCCGCCGTTACCGCATGGGAAGACGCACACGATGCACCTTCTGAGCGTGGCACCTTTGCATACTGGAGGAATCGGCTCTCCGAGGAAGAACTTGACGAAGAAAACGCCTTCTTTAATGGGTACTTTTACAACGGTCCATCTCGACGTGGCGCGTGGAATGCGGTGGCTCCTCTTTACACGGCCATTATTCGACAAAATGGACACCACTTTCAGGATTTCAAATCGTTCCGTGCGTTTGAATCTCTGTTCACCAACGCCCTACGTGAGAGCGTATGGTATGCCTCGAGTCCGGATGGATTCGTTCCACCGCCCCACGTCGACGGTCAGCTCCACCCTCTCGAACACGTCAAAGGGCCATCCTTTATCAAGCGGTGTCACCTCGAGCCGGCGTATATCGGGCGCACCATCACCCGCGTCGATGGCACAACCCAGCATGTTGCCACGCGAGGCGCGACGTTTTGCATCGAATCTTTTCAAGCGGTGCAACTCCTCACGCTGCTCAACTCCGCGTCAAGTATTCCTCTCTTCGACACCGAAGACATGCGTGGGTACGGCGTGCAGGTCTATCGCAACACCGGTGGTATGAACGTGCGCATCTCGGTCGATGCCAACATCAAGCAATGGGGAATCGATCCAAAGACCAAGAAGCCGGGTTGGTTGTACCGTTCGGCAAAATCGACCTCCATTGATCAGATCGACCACGACGAAATTCAAAATGGAACGGTCGCCGACCGTCGACAGTCCCACGCCGAACAGCGGGTCGCATGGGATGCCAACATACGCGCCCTCGCCACCACCGTTTCCATTCTCAAGCCCCCCATGAACGAAACCGAACGTATGCGGGGAGTCGATGTCGAAGACAAAAAACGCTCCATACCACCAAAAGAAGACGTCGACGCCCTCCACAAGGCCATCGTCGACGATCGCAACCTGCAATCCATTCGTACCAACACAACAAAACCTTAAAAACACTGCCCCGAACGAAACGAACAAAGTCGAGTGTTACCAAAAGACAGCAACAACCACTGTATGTGTGTGTATGTGTGTGTATGTGTTGATCTAAACTTATTTCATCAAATAACCGCTAACAGTAAGACTAAAAACATATACGATTAAACAACAGGAATGCAATGCCAAGGCAGTCGTTGCACAAATACTGCATCGTGTAATTCGTGTTATTGCAAACGTTGCCGTCAGGACTATCAGCTTGTACAACGATTGTTGCGAGAACCATATGACTGGTTCGAGTGTAAGTGTACGCCATGCGTCGTAATTGAAGGGTCGATGTTTCCCTCACTAGCGACAACTCGCGCAGAACAGGTCGAACGATGCAACTTGGCCTACCGCGGCCATCACGCTTGGCAGCCTGAAGCAGCTGATAACATCGCTAAACCGTACTGGAAGGGACGGGCTTTTGTCAGTGCATACAACATGGAAAGCATTCGCACGCTTACAGAACCTGAGGTAGAGAAGCGTGGACTCATCAACGAAGCAATCGCTGTATCATACCGCTCAAAGTCGAAACGCAATCGATCCGTTCGCAACATTGCTTTTTGTTCGACGTGTGACGGCATTTGTTAGTGTTTGAATAGAATTACCCCACCACATCGATGCCACACCACGAGTTGTTGGACAATACCATACCGCTATATTTAATTTCCGTTCCCACTACTACGCCATTCTTCGTTTAAGAGATCGGAAAACGTCCAAAATGCCGGTGCGTCATCTCGTACTGCATGTTTAGGTGCGCGTGGGCCATCGTAACTAATGATTCCAAGCCACTTTGAATATTTTTCCACACGTTCTAAAATTCGTTCTGCGATTTCTGTATAGTCTCGTGCATGCACTAGCCGTGGCGTAAGAAGAAATGTTTTGGTCATTTCCTTGAGTGGAATTCGACCCAATATATGACACAGTCCACTCTTTTCCTTCTTGACATTTGGTAACATCTGATTCAATACAACCATTGTCACTGGCGTGGGGGTGGGGGAGGAGGCCGCCCGGAGGGGAGCGGGGGGCGAGCTGGGACGCGGACTCGTCCAGACTCGCTGCGATTATAGCGCGCCCTTCCGATACGGCCCTGTCTCGTGCTCGGCACCCCTACGAGACTAGGATGGTCGAGTCTCGTAGGCTCAGATCGTCAGCACTTCTTTGGACCGATTCGAAAGTGCGGACGATCTGAGCCTACGAGACTCATAGGGTGGACTCTCGGAGGGTTCAGACGACATCTTGCAGCAGGTTGGTGGATAGGTACACGCTATCACAGCATCGCCCAGAACGGTGGTGCTGCTGTGGCACCTTGCGGGGGTGGACGCATAGCGCTAAGCGTACTCTTCCTAGCGAAAGCCTCGTCCGCGAGTGGTGTACGAGGCTGGGCTGTGACATGCAATTCGAGAGTATCTTGGAAACCCTTCACGCGCCCTACTGCATGCCCGTCGTTCGGACGCCGACCTGGGGACCACTCGAGATTCCATTCTATCTGATCAATGCCCGATGTCTCGTCGAGCGCCGCCGCAATGCAATGAACAACCTCTGGCGCCTGGGCATCGCCGACATTACGATAGTCCACTGCGCGGACGCCGACGAGCTCCGACGCCTGCCGAACGCCACTTACCGCACCCTACATCCGGGCATAGTCGAGACTCGCTGGGGCCGCGCGGGCTCTCGCTTACCGATGGGCACGGTCAGCTTGGCGCTGAAGCACATGATCGCTGCGCGCGACCTCCTGCGCCGTGGCGTAGCCCGCGCAGGCATTGTGGAGGACGACGTGGTCTTCGCGCCCACCGCGGCTTCGGTCTTACAACAACGCATCAATTCGCTCCCCGGCAACACGATGGTGTACCACGCAGGCAGCTATTCACGTGTGCACCAGACATTTGCTCGATATCCACTGACGGCACCAGGCTGTCGAGAGCGCCGTAACGACAGTTGGATCATCGGAGCAACGGCATACGTCCTGTGGCGCAGGGCGGCGTCACAGTTGATCCACCCCGTGATTGCCGCAGCGGACGTGGCGTTGACCCTGCAGACGGCGCCGATCTTTGCGCCACAGCCAAGCTGTGGGGGCGACACATTTGAGGCGTGGCCCGACCCGACCTTGACCGGGGGCACCCACCTGCGCGCGCATAACTGCACGCTGACGCACGCGGCAATACTCGACGAGGTCTATGCGCTGGCAAGATACGGACACTCGTTAAGTATGTAAACATGTTCAGGAGCCTACGAGACTCGGATGGTCGAGTCTCGTAGGGTCTGATTCTGCAAGCAAAACTGCAAAGTTTTCCGAGCACGCTGCAACCGCTGCAACCGCTGCAATGTACGAGAGCCTACGAGACTCATGGGGTGGACTCTCGGAGGGTTCAGACGGCACTAGATCGATGGCTATATTTGATATCTGTGACGATCATCTAAGTCGTCAACCCAGCGATTGCTGTCAGCGATGGTCTCTTACGCTATTGGTTGTAAGGGTGTCATAAGTTTACAATGAATGACAGTCAACCAAATGTACAATCGCGATCTGACAATATACGCACCATCACCGCCCCTGCGACCTCTCACACCACATTTCACACCACATTTCACACCCTCCACGTCCGATAGTACTACTATTACAACATATCTCGGACAAGAGTATTCATACGCGTTCGCAATATCGTATGCTGCATTTGCAATGTTTATGTGCCTCTTTGCATGTTGTGTGTGTATCGGCTCGTGGTTTGAACCTCGTCATCCGATGTATTAGAGGTATTAGCTGGAAGGTGGGGGGTCGAGTTGGTGGGTGGTGGGGTTGAAGCTCCATAGGTTTTGTGCATAGGTGCCTTTCACCTTCCACGGGATGTTATCCTCGAGTGTGAGGCGGGAGCACTCGAAGGATTCGCCGTCGTCATCACCCAGGGTGTTGAGATTGGTGGTGAGATCACTCAGGTATCGCTTGTCCTCGTTGACAGTGGCGATGGCATGCGCGGCGCTTCCGCGAACGCGCAGTGTGACGACGTTGACTTCGTGTTGCACGCCAATTCTGTGGAATCGCTTGTCGACTTGTCTGCTGGTAGCGGGATTGAATCCGCCGGGTGGTATCTTGAGCATGGTCTTGGGTCCAAGAATGGTGATGCCGTTAGCACCAGCATGCATGGATAGATACATGATATGCATCGTGGTCGGGTTTGCTTCCACGGGCGCATTTGCCGCGTCGCAAAACTCGTATTGCATCTTAAGTCGTGACGCCATGTCAAGCTTACCCTCGTACAAGTAGCCCTTGGTGGTGAGACCCTTAGCATGCAACGCATGTTGCACGACGCGTTCGATGAGAAGAAGTGTGATAACAGATTCACTTGTGATGATCATGCTCCGCTCATCCCGTTGAAACGCATGTAAGACGACGTCCATCGCGGCCTTGAGGTAAACCGTGGGGTTTTGGGCCATCTGATCGAGCAAGTGGGAGGATTCTTTGAGTCTAAGCGTCTTTGCGTCGATACGCGCCAAGCCTGGATGGATGAGCATCAGATCGAGTTTTCGTAACAACGATATGAGCTCTACGCTCTTCTCAGAACGAGCCTTCTCACTCTGAGAAGACTTTAACACCGCCGCCTCTCGCGCGTCGTCAACGTAGCCTTGGTAAATATCCCATTGGATGAGTGGATCGCTGCTCACCACCGGCTCAATGAGAACTTGATGCATCTTTGGAAGCTTGAGCACTGTCCCTGGAATGGACACCATGCGCTCCCTAAAGTAGTTGACGGCCGCTGTGGAAACGATCTTATGGTCGCGCTTGTCGGGGTACCAATCATCAACATCACAGAAATTTGTATCGCCAATAGCACGAATCTGTGCCATAAGATCGGTGGGTCGGTTGCAACAGGCGGTACCCGACGTAAGGACCCCCATGGAGTTTGGAGCCATGCGCATCATGGCGGTGTGTGCGATGTTTGTCTTCGAATCGTGGTTTTTGAGTCGATGGTGAGACTCGTCGAATGAAACGACGAGACGATCATTGTGTTGCTTGACCCACTGAAACAGGCTAGGAAGTGGCCGCTTTCCATCGTTTTTTAGACGCCATATCTTCCGTCGACGATCGTTTGGATCCTCGACCTCTTCGTGGGTGTCAGTGTAAGCAATTCGCACAAGATCGTATGCAACGAGGACAACGGCCACTTCCGAATCGAGATCATTTACTTGTGCAGCCATGGCTTTTTCGAGCCGTTCGCTTGATTCTTCGAGGGTAATGTTTTTACCTTCGAGGTGTGTATATTGTATGAACGTCGTGTACCAACTCGGCAGCACAGACTTTGGTGCGACCACTAGCATTTTCCACCCTCCCGTTCGATCGATCGGTCGAAGGGGGCGCATGTGGTCCACCTTGGACGACGCGTGTACACAATAAGTACACCAAAGAAGGATTGACATGATCGTCTTGCCCAGCCCCATGTCTGCCCCATTTACAATCCATCGCGATTCACATAATTTGGAACGAAAGAGCTCGATCGCTTCGCGTTGGAACGAAAACAAGTGGAAGGGCTCCCCCGTGTGCAAGTTGTACTCACGTACCATTCCATCTTCCGCCTCGCAGTAAGACTCACACCTTGTACAATCTGCAGAATTGAAGCCATGGATGAGTGTATTGAGAAAATCACTGTTTGGTATTTCCATATGACCCTGTTTGTCAAGCTGTACCACCTCACATTGCGGTCGCTGCGTTGCAACTGTCGATCGATTCGCTTTGCGTGTGCGATGGGCAAAGTTTGGAGTCTCCTTCGGAACCTTGAGCGAATTTGGTTTTGTTACACCAGATACACGCGGTTTCGATGGTGGTCGTTGCTTATTTTTTTCTTTGTGCTCGAGGATTCGTCGCAGCTTTTCAGGAATGCGACTCATGACGTCACTGACAAACTCAAATGCGTACAACGGCGGTTTTTTTATTAAACCGTGAGTCTGTCACCACTTTCATATACTTTAGCGATCATGTTCGCTCGAACGACGATAGGTTCATGTGTACAATTCTACTCACATAGGCCACATTTCATGCCGTGGTTACACCGTTTTACACCATCCATACCATACACACCTACCCAATACACCACCAATGGGTCATAATTACATCACATAACATCGGAATGGTGTTATATCTCGTGTTATTTTACCAACGGCGATCAAATATTTAGTGGCCCGGGGTCCACCATGACCCACTCCGATGACTGCGAGCTACTTGAACTTGTTGCAGCGGTTGTGTACATTGGTATCGAGTACACTGTGTCCCTTGAGTGCTCACGCGTGTTTCGACGCGCATCAAGCATGATTTTTAACCATTTGTCGTCTGACCATCCAAATGCGTTGAGGGTCTCATTGGCGCACATTGTCCACAATGTAGACGTTTTAGGCGTGGAAAAATCTCGAGTGAGACTGCGTTGCTGCTCGCTATGCATCGGCGCTTTACCATTGATCACTGTAATGCACTCGGTACTCAAAAGTGGGCACTCGGTCGTCGATGTGATCGACCAAACTGAAGGATCGACTTCCTCTGTCGTCGTGACGTAAATCGGCTCGACAATGTTCTTTTCGAAGAATGGACCCACCATCTTAAGATTAGGGGGCATGTCGAACACGAGATCCGCGATTCGTTTTAGGCGTGCGACTCCGTGACGATAAATGGGCGGGTTGGAACACTTGCCAAGCTGTGGGTGGCCGTCAATGTACATCCGACCCTGCTCTTCTTCAAGCATGTGCTTCTTGATCGCGGCGTGTTGCACACATATACCAAATTCGCTCTGTTGTTCCCCGCCGTCGCTCTTTTGCAACTTGTCGCTCTTCTGCGTCGGAGCCTCGTGCTTTGATGTGAGCACATAGTCCTTGCGATTCGAAAGCGTACCATCTGCGAAGATCGCAGGGAATTGATCGTATTCATTGACAGCGATATCGATGAGAGTGTTCGTCACAGATTTGGAGGTCGCACTCGAGTCATGAGCGGATGTACGTTTCGACGGGTTTTTAGACGGTATGTAAGATATGTTTGACTCGCAAACCACGACATTGCCACCGTTGGTTTGCTCATACGTGAAGGATTGGACATAGCCCTTGAACAGGTAAAGCTGTCCTTTGATGACATCCACATCCATTTCGAGGCGTCTGTCAATGGATCTAGACAGTTGCACCGCCAGATCGGGGATGGTTCGATATCCCAGTGTGACTAAATTCCAGTCGACTTGTGGTGCCGTGCGATTCATATGCTTGTCTGTGTAAAAGCTCAATTGACCGATGGCGCTCTTCTCCTTCGTACGCATCCCTGCGAGGATGGTCTTGTCCGCATCGGTAAGGTTCGATTCGTCACAATCGACCATCTTGAGCACATCCTCAATCGTGTCTTCGGAGTACATTGTGGCGAGGTGCTGATAGGTCAGCGGAGCGTTCTTTTGTGATACGCTCGCCTTGTGACTTTCCTTAGTGCTCGAGATTAGTTCCTTCATGTCCTTGGCGTACTCCTCTCGATCCTCTTCATCCTTTGACTTTGCGAGGGCTTTGTCTGGCTTGTCTCGGGGCGCGAGCTTGGAGTACATGGACGGCTTGAGTTTCGCTTCCTTTACCAAGAGAGACATGACTTCGTCGGCGACGGGACCACGCCCCATGGTCACAGTGTCGTTGACATGCCACACGAATTGAATCAAGCTTTCGTTGGGCGTCTTGAGCCATGGGATGCACAGCTCCATCATCTCGAGCTTCCACGGTTTAGGCTGGTCGACGTTACCATCCACAAACAGCTCCGGCATCAGATCGTGGTAGTTTTCAAACTCGAACACGCAGTGCACGGCAAACCACGTCGTGAAGACACGAAAGAGTTCAAGGCGTTGGCCCTTTGCGCGCGATTCCGGTAATGGACGTCCATCGGCCATATCCATACGCCGAAAGATCTCGTTGGCAACGGTGCAATCGACCTCAAATTCCGGAGAAATGATCCCAAATGAGAGGAGCAGACGTGTCAGGAACTGGTTCTTCTGGATGTCCTCCCGTTCCGCCACGGTGGTCACATTCTTCATAAGGCAGGGTCTCCCGCGTCCGTCGACGTGTTTGGTAAAAAACCCATAGTAGTGAACACGGTTCAACAACGAGGTCGTGTTGTCGTCAAATTGCGTGACGCCAAAGACGCTGGGTCCATTATTGTTCATGGTAGTGGCCTGGCGATTCTCTACCGTCACTTTCACTTCTGCAAGGGACCTTTCACCGTCGGGCCCCATCTTCTCTTCTGGAAACGAATGGGTCGTTTGATGGTCGGTGATTCGTTTCTTTTCCCGATTGATCGCTTCCAACTGCTCCGCCGTCTTGTTTTTAATTTTCAGCGATTCGTAGACGATTGGCATCTCGTCGAACGTCACATGATACCCATCTTCGTGGTTCTCACGCAACCCCGACTTGTTCGATTGGACTTGCATCATCTGATTCATTCCAGGGAGATCGAGGGTGGATGCGCGAACACGCATTTCGCTCTTCCCCGTTTGTGTAGGACCGTATACCGCCAGCTTGTAGGTGACCCCTTCGAGGGACGACGCCATCGAGTTGATGTGATAGAGAAGGAAGACAAACGGCTCGTGTGCTCCCATACTGTTACGAGAAAAGGCGTAGAATCGATTGATCATGACGCCAAATAAATCGTAGTCTCTCGTCGTGGCTGTTCCTCTTGTTTTCGAGAATGGCGAACCCAGTCGCTTGAGCAACGAATTGCCCTCCCGATAGTAGTTCGCCGTTCCTACAGCGACCTGCTTCGAGCGTTGCTCCATTGCAACCCGCATCTCCTTGACCGCAACATCACGCGCCGCCCTGTGCAACGCATCGTTCATTTCGGCGGTGCGCTTCTCGGCACCAACCGCAATGAGGCAGTGCAACCGATCAAGCCGTTCACGAATTTCATCAAACGGTTTGATCTGCGTCTTTACACCATTCTTGTCTGCAAACTTGTGTTTGTGCCTATCACTGGAGAAGGCGTAACGAGAGGTGTTCGTCGCCTCGTTCGACTTGCGCGATGTCGTGTTATTCACAGGATTGTAATCAGCACCCGCGATGTACGCTTCGAAGCTGCGCAGCTGCGCAGCTCTATCCAAGGGCATCCATCGTGACAATTTGACCGTTGCGAAGTGATCCACCAGCACTCGTTGAAGCTCGCTCCGATCACCACTGCATGGGAGGCGTTGCGTGCGAACGGAGAGTTGTCCCACGTGTTTAGGGTGAAGCGTGTGAAACATGTGGGCCGTTGCCTCGGGAGGTCGAAAACGCCCATGCTGATCGAAATAGTTTGTAACGTCGAGCTGGTCTGGGTTGATTTGCACGGTGTCGTCCCTCGGTACCGAATCGAGAACAGTGGGGCCATTCTCGTCATCCAATGGGTCCAATAGCTTTTCTAACGCACACTGATGGTGCGTACCCAGAGAGACGACGTCTGCAGAATATTCGGACATGCGCATGTTGTCCACCTTGGCCGATCGATCTCCAAAGTATTTACGGAATTCGGTATGCAAATCTTCACCACGAATGATTGAAAACATTCGGGTATTCACATTCTTCTCGTTGTGTATGATCGTAGCACGAACAGCCGCTCGCTTCTTCCCAGATCCCGCACCGAGAGCATGTGCGTCCTTGAACTCGTATTGGTTCACGGTGAGTATGTAGCCAACCGATTTTGCGACCGTGAATTCGGGATCCCAAACCAAGTACCACAGACGATGCTTGAACACTTCATGCGTGTTCTGATCGAGTACCTCCTCGTAGTGAACTGTGAATGAGGGGTATTCGTTCCCAGGTGACTGCGGATCCTTGAATTTATACTGGTAGATACGGTCCTTACGGCCGAGTATATTTTCGCTCTCGTCGCCAGAGGATCCATTCGGTAGTGCACCACCCACAGTCGGTAACAGCAGCATATTCAACAACGTCGCAGCGGCCTCGCGACGAAGCCCCTTATCATCCAAACACTCGTCGTGTTCCACATTCACAATTGAATCGAGGCTCATGCTTCCTTGTTCGAACGAATCGCAATCGAGCTCGAGCACAATGCGCTGCAATGGCGCCACACCATGAGCCCCAAAGGGTCCCACACCTTCGATCCAAGGCTCGTGGTAACCATCAAAATTTAATCGTGCCGTTTGATGTTGCTGTTGCGGGACGGCGTGAATTCCCATGTGACCACCACCGCCACCACCGCCACCACCGCCACCACCACCGCCACCACCGCCACCACCGCCACCACCACCCCTCATTCTATCATCATCTTCGTCGGTCTCTGAATCACTAGAGCTTCGACCGTATCTAGAACTGTTGTCACCGATCGAGCTATCGTCTGCTCCTGCAAACGTGCTGTGTCGATTGCCTGAGAAGCCTGCTGTCAACGGACGACCCGCACCAATGGATCCCATGTCTATAAGGCTGCTGGGGCTTGAGCACACTCAAGTGCCCACCGTTAGCGCCACGAATGGATCAAATGCCCGCCTCCGAACGATCGCTATTGCACTCACAATGTCACCATACACTTATTACTCCACATAGCTTTGGACACGACATGACTGTACACACAAAAAAGACACCACGCAGTTTTCAACAGTCGACGGCATCGACCGTGAAATATGAGTGATATCTCAATCAATCAGCGTTTTCCACTTCTCTTTCAACTCAATTTTAAAACCATTCTCGTTTCATATAATTTTCATTTATTATTACCCTCATTATCACTCTCATTATCACCGTCATTATGCTCCCTCATTCTCGTTTCGTTCTTTACACTTTCTCATTCTTTCTTCTCATTCTTTCTTCTCATGCTGATGCTTGATGGCGTCAGATGCAAACGCCGTCCTTGTTGACGAGGATGGCATACGGGATGGTGTGTAGTTTCAGAAACTCTTGAATGGACTTGCCGGCCTTGGCGGCCATCGCCTCCATGGCTCCCTCCGCCTCCTCGGTGGTCTTGGTTCCGACGTTACACATGTGTGCCAAGTCTTTGTTGGTAATTTCCTCGTCGAGGTCGAGCAGATTGCCTTGGTCGTCGACACACGTGAGGATACGATACTCGAGCTTCAGGTTGTGGTTTTCGGCCTCTTCAGAGAGTTCTTCGCCTTCACGGTCGATGATATTCTTGAACTCCACCATCGACCGCATCTCGTGGAGGTTGATGATACGATCTGCCATGAGGGTGGCGTCCGACGCAAACGCCGACGTCTTCTCCGTGTCGGCCACTTTACCCTTTTCGAGAGGAATCGGATACAGATTGTACTGCCCGTTGCGCTCCTTGCACAGGTGCTTTTGCAACCATTCCCCTGTGACTTGAAGACCCACCGCCTGCGCCTTTGCCACTGGATCGGGGTAAATCATATCGACATAGCTTGGTGAGAGCGGGGCATCTGCACCCTTCTCACGTGGATTGAACAGCGTGGTGATGATGCCGTTACCCGTACGAATAGCCATCAGCGACGTGATAATCTTGAGGTGATCGAGCGACCGAACTTTCCAGGCCACCGATAGAACGCCCTCATGTGCCGATAAGAGAAGGGGTGGAGTGCCTCCGTTTGGCGCGTACCACTCGCAAGACTCAAGAAGAGCTCCGATCGCACCACGTTCAAGCTCCTTGGAGGTTGTCTCACGGTTCGCCACAGTCGTCGTATGCACGTGAAGCATGTGACCATATCCGGTGTCCTTGGGTCTCACGGCCGTGATGACAAAATCCGTAAACGTCTTGGGCCCCGCCTTGTCGTTGAGGAAATCGTGAGTATGCGCACCGAATCCCTCGTCTGCACTCCCCATGAAGACCAGTGTCGTGGCATACTTTGTCGACGCATATGGCATATCCCAGGGCTTAATCTTCGATTCCTCGCCATCGGCCGCCTTCTCAAGCTCCTTGACGAGTCCTTCCACGATCGCCTCCTTTTCCTGCGTGCCAGGTTCTTGCTGGTGGTAAGCAAGGTTGTCGTACTGGGCGGTCTTCTTCTTCCACCCCTCCAGGTTGCGCGTCAACTGCTTCGAAATGACACGCAGATCATCCGATCGTTTCTTCTGGAGACTCGTTGCGGCAGTCTTGGCACCCTCATACTGCAGACGCTTCGTGTCCACATCTTCCTCCGCATGGTCTCCCGCATCAAAGTCAGGAAGGCACCAACCGGCGTGCGCCGACATCAGACCCGTGGTAATGTGCTCTTGGAACTCAGAGTTATTGTACAAATATTTGACGATATCTCGCGGTTTGTATCTGGACCCTGGATGGGCGACATTGGTCCGTTCGGCATCAACCAGGCTCTTGAACTTGAGTGCATACTTGCGATCCGACATGTCGCGCTTCAACTCGTCATCGAGGCGTCGTTCGTAGACCGACGCATCCTCCAGTTCCTTTGTCGTCTTGTTGACAATCTGGTAATCGTACCCCTTTCGGTTGATGTCCTCGGCATTGATCGAAGTGTAGGTAACGAGGTCACCCACCTTTTGCGAGACCGGCACCGAAGACCCCCCTTTGAATACGTTCGGAATAAACTGATTCAAACGACGGAATGAACCCGCAGAGACCATTGCAATCTGTCCCTCGACGCCTTCGACAAGGTTTCCATTTGGAACCCAAGTCACGGTCTTGGGAAAGGCACCCTTGTACGCCCGGTCCTTGGTCGTGATATCCGGGCGTAACGGGTTGTTTGGTCGATGGGTGGCAATCATTCCAGTCAGATAAGGGTTCGTATTGCCAAACACATCGAACCCGGCCTTTGGTGCCACCGAAATCGGAACGACACATATATTCATCTTGCTATCAATCTCTTTGTACCCGACGACCAGACCGATGAGAGCGGCCTCACCAAACTGATTCCCATTGGCCAAATTGATAGGTTTCCGACCTTGAGATGTACGGGATTCCGATTCACGCTTGATCATCTGAAGCTTTGAAACCATAGCCGCGCCTGGATTACCGGACGCCTTCGACTTGGCATGAGCTGCCTCTTGCGATGGAGCATCCGGACCATCCGGACCATCCTTCTTACGCGTGGGTGACGGCGAGCGATCGCGCGAGGCCTCGTCGTCCGAATCATCAAAGGTCGTCTTCGACAACGAACCCTCCATTTTCATCTTCTTACTCACATTCTTCGACATGATGGTGCTGCACCGGGGCTTGATTTGTTGGTGCTAAGCCTAAACCATCCACGATTCACAATCCTAGCGTTTGAAACCGCTGTCAAAGGCCCTGATACGACGATAGATTTGTACGCTTATGTGATACGACCGTAGGTGACACCAACACACTTGCCATCGCGCTGCCATCGAATGCCACTTTTACCGCCACCACCCACGTCATTGTCATCCTGTGGACACGTCCAATTCTTTTGCACATTGTCGGCATTTCAAATAGGCTGGTATGTATTGCAACCACGCCCCTTTAAGAACTCATATCTAGGTGACGACACTCTGACCGACATCGATGAAGACCATTTAGATTTAGATGCGGTTCGCCGTCGCACCCATCGTAGAATTGGTGTGTTGGTGTCGTCTCTAGCACTCATTATTCGCTCTTGTCGGATATGTGAAAAGCACACGCTTTGCACTGCATTCGCTTCATCGACATGGTAGTGACCAACATAACTCCTGCTTTTTTACGTA
>Ga0209710_1001379_pt1 | contig 18789 bp, 25 predicted proteins | sample ArcticOcean_MG_C_5_FD_187436 | JGI IMG/M metagenome (GOLD analysis project Ga0209710, IMG submission 187436) | Marine microbial communities from western Arctic Ocean - ArcticOcean_MG_CB4_138 (SPAdes) (version 2) | ecosystem: Environmental > Aquatic > Marine > Oceanic | place: Arctic Ocean...
TACCTTTGATTGGTAGTATTATAGGTGGCTTGTGGGCTGGGTTTGAGTTCTACAAAGATTACACTGTTATGAAAGAAAAGATACAGACCTTTACTGCACCAGACCTAACAGGTATTGAGAACAGGGTAGCAGTGTTTGCAGCAGAAAACCTTACTATACGTCAGACAATGGATCAACAAGTTAAGATTATTGAAAAACTAGCTGATGATATGTACAAGATAGAAGAGAGAATTAACAAGAAAGTTACTAAAGCTTTAGACAACCCATTAGCTTACTAGGAAATTGTTATGTTAGGTTTAATATCACCATTAGTAGGTTTAGTTTCATCTTTTGTTAAAGGTAAACAAGACCTGGCTAAAGTAAAACAAAAAGCAAAATTAGTTACTATCACTGCTGATGCAGAGGTTAAAAGAAAAGTAGCTAGTGGTGAAATTGCTTGGGATAATAAAATGGCTGATGCTAGTGCTAATTCTTGGAAAGACGAATATCTTACTATTCTTGTTTCTATTCCATTAATTTTAGCTTTTGTAGGATATGAAGATGTAGTAATGAGGGGGTTTACAGCTTTAGAAGCTATGCCTGACTTTTACAAGACAGCAGTTGGTGTTGTGTTTGCTGCTTCATTTGGTGTTAAAGCTATGACTAAAATGTTTAAAAAATGAAAAATTGGTGGAAACTTTGGTGTAATGCTTTAGGTCAAAAAGCTTTTACAGATAACAAAAAAGCAGACAAAGTTGCATGGATTAGAACTTTTTGGGTATTACTTAATATATTAACTTGTGTGGCTATTATAATTAATTGTATACACCAATGGTAAAAAGGTAAAAATATGAAAGGTGTTTCGCATTATAAAAAAAATGGTAAGTTGTACACAGGTAAGACACACAAAAGTGGTGGTAGGTTAATGACAGGTTCTAAACATACTGCTACTAGTGAATATTTAACTCACACCAAACCAAAGGTAAAAAAATAATGGCTACTAAAGGTCTATACGCTAATATTAACGCAAGAAAAAGTAAAGGTACAAGTAGGCCTAAAAGCAAATCAACAATTTCAGATAAAGCCTATAAAAATATGAAAGCTGGATTTTCTAAAAAGAAAAAATAAGTAGGAGTACACATGAGCAACATGACAGATTACGATGCAGGGAAACTAGTTGCTAGTGTAGAACTGCTTAATGAACGTATAAAAGATATGAACAATAACACAGAAATATTATCTATGCGTTTATGTAATATAGAAAAACAAATGGCTAAAGGTAAAGGAATGTTTGCTGGAGCTATGATGTTAGCAATGGGTTTAGGTGGTTTAGGTGGTCAAATATTTGGTAAATGGTTTAACTAAGGCGTTTTAAACATGACAGCTATTAGACAGATACGTGGTGGTTTTGGAGACTCAGCTTTTGCTGATACCCCTTTTGCATCTAGAACTATTAATTTTGAAATAATAACTATTGCAACACTATCTAATACGTTAAGTAATTTAACACCTTTAATAGTAGCTCAATCAACAACAGGTTTAGGTGGTTTTTACGAACCAGCTTTTTTACCAAATAATAATGATACTAAAGGTTCTGGATTTTGGAACACAAGTACTAAAACAGGTACAGGTAGTCTGTACGGCAATATAACAAAAACTCCAGGATCAGGTGGTGGTTTTTGGAACAACGGAGAATAGAATGGCCTCAAGTATTGATTCAACCAAACCAGCCACAGGTTCAGCAACAACCTCTTCAGTAAGAGATAATTTTGCATTAGCCAAGGCTGAAATAAACGAGCTAATGCGAGCTACTGAAGATATAGTAACAGCTGCGGGAACTGCTGATGCTTTAACAGCTGATTTTGTTACTAATGTTGTTTTAACTGAAGGTGTGACAATTTGCATTAAAGCTGCTTCAGCTAACACTTCTGCTACACCTACATTAAACGTAGATGGCACTGGTGCTAAAACTATTGTTAAAGATTCAGGTGCTGTTTTAGGTGCAGGTGACATAGCTGGATCAAGGCACCGTCTTATTTTTAAATATGATGCTTCTAATAGTGTTTGGATATTAATAAACCCAGCTGTAACTGTTCTTACAGTAGGAGCATCTCTTTATCCGGTAGGCAGTATTTATACAAACGCTGCTGTAGCCACCAACCCAGCCACCTTATTAGGTTTTGGTACATGGGTTGCCTTTGGTGCTGGTAGAGTTTTAGTTGGTTTAGATGGTAGTAATACACTGTTTGATACAGTTGAAGAAACAGGTGGTAGTGCTGATTCTCCTGCTGTTAGTTCAACTACAGGGTCACACGCATTAACAATAGCTGAAATGCCATCACACAACCACCCCGGTGCGCCCGGTGCGTTAAACTATCTATCTTCAGGTGGAAACCCTAACTTTACATGGGGTGGTGGTGGACTAGGTGGTAAATACGGAATAGATTCACAAGGTGGTGGAGCAGGTCACACTCACACAATATCTAATAGTGCTGTTACTGACGCTAACTACCAACCATTCATAACAGTTTATATGTGGAAAAGGACTGCTTAGTATGCCTAAACCATTAACAGAGACAGGGTTCAGTGTTGACCTAACAGAGCTTATACGCTCAGGGGTACAACTTAATAAATTTGATAAAGGTGTGTCTTTTTGGAAAAATGTTGATGGTCTTCAATTTACTGAAACTTCAATAAAACGTAAACCTGGAAGAGAATTAATTTCTAATTTTGATACTGAGCCAGTCCGTGGTTTAATAGCACTAAACGAGTATGAAACTAAAGTTCTTTACGCTGGTGATTTAAGCCACATTCATAGTTATCGTCTTGATACTGGTGCAACTAATACAGTTGGTTCTGGCTACACGTTAGTAAGAAGTGCAGGAGATACTAATTGGGATTCAGGTAGCACTACTTGGGATTCAGAATTAACAGTGTGGGACGAAGGCGTTGTACAAGCTTCACGATGGAGTTTTACACGTTTTGGTACTTTTGTTATTGGAGCTAATAATGTTGGCCCAATGCAAATTAAAAAATCTAATATTAATTTTAATGATTTACAAGCTACTAAAGTTTCAGGTGCTACAGTTAATGCTGGTGGATCAGGATATGTAGTAGGAGACACTATAACTCATACTGGTGGTTCAGGATCAGGTTTTACTACTACAGTAGCAACTGTTGTTGGTGGTGCTGTTAAAACTTTTGAAGTGACTAACTTTGGTACAGGGTTTGCTAATGGTGAGACATTAACTCAATCAAGTACTTCAGGCTCTGGTTCTGGTTTTACATTAGATGTAACTGTACCTGATTGTTTGTTTACTAGAGTTAGGGCTGTAGCTCGACAAGGGCCACATATACTAGCTATTAACTATAGTACTGAAACTAATGATTCTCCTTTTGATTTTGCTTGGTGTTCAGCTGATGACCCAGACACTTGGGTAGCTTCATCTACTAACTCAGCAGGTAGTTTAACTATTCGTGAATCTAATACAGAACTTAAATGTATTGTACCATTAGGTTCAGGACTAGCTGTTTATTCAGAAGATCAAATGTTCTTAATAAACTATACGGGCGCACCTTTTTACTTTGGTTATAAAGTAGTAACTTCTTCAGGTATTGGAGCTGTATCAAGCAATGCTGTAGTATCAGTAGCTCGTCAAAATTACGGATTATCACGAAGAGGTTTGTTTGTAACTAATGGTAGTACAGTTGAACAGATTGGTGTAGGAGAAGGTATTGAATCATACATTAGAGAAAATATCGCTACAACAGAATACCCACAAGTATCAGCTTATCATAATATTAAAAATGATGAAGTCGTGTGGTCATTACCTATTAATTCAGCTGAACCTACTGAAGAAATATACTATAATTATAAAACCGGAGCGTTTGGTGTTAGAACCGGTAGTATTTCAGCATTTACAGAATCAAGCACTTTTGATAACGCTATCTCTGGGGACACTTTAGGTAATATTTATTTTGAGGGCACTGGTACTTCAGCTCAAACTACTACAGGTGAAACTAGAGCGCATGATTTAGGTGACGCTAATTCAATTAAAGAACTTACTAGTATAAGGGTAGGTAAAAGAGGGTTAGGTAACCCATTAATACAAATAGGTTGGGGAGAAAATATTAATGATACTCCAATTTATACTAATTCTTTTACAGTTAACGAAACATTTAAAGAAGAAATATTACGAACAGCTGGTAGATATTTATTCTTAAAAATTTCATCTAATTCACCTACAGATACTTGGGAAATAAGCAATATGGAAATTCAAGGTAGAACGAGTGGTACACGATGACATTACCAGAAGAATACGATCAAACTTTAATACAACAAGAGTTTGATAGTTTAAAAGAAACATTAAGGTCACTAACACACAATGTTAGTTTAATACCCCTCTCAGCAGCTCCTATTAACCCTTTTGACGGTTGGTTAGCTATATCTGATGGAACTGGCTCTGGGTTTGATGGATCGTCAGGAGCAGGCCTTTACAGGTACAATTTAGCTACTACAGCATGGGTACATTTAGGATGATTGCATACTGGCATAAAGATGTATTTGATCTACTACCTGTTGTAGTGTGGGATTGGGTATCATTAGCTTTAGAACATGGTAATAAAGAACGTACTGTTAAAGATGTACAACAAGACATTAAGACAGGTATCAAGCAAATGTGGTTGCACTCAACAGATGATGAGTTTGACTTTTGTATTGTTACTCAACTTAATGAGTACCCACTAAAGAAAACTTGTGAAATAGTTTACTCAGGTGGATCAGGGATGATTAAAGCATTACCTGAATTAGATGTTATAGAAGAGTGGGCAATATTAAATGGTTGCTCTGATATACAAGCGGTTGGCAGGAAATACCTCTCTCGCTCACTTAAGAGCTTTGGATACGAACAACGATACATAACTGTAGGGAAAGCATTATGAAATTACAATACGATTCAGAGATAGGGTGTTTCCTTAATTCTCGTTTACAGTGCAAAGGTGGTGGTAGTAAAACAACACAAACTACTGCTCCAAACCCTGCACAAACTGCAATACTAAATAAACAATTAGCTATTGCTAACCGTCTTGATGCACAAGGTGATTTAACTTATTACCCTGAACAAACACTAGCATCAGAAAACGCATTAATAGGTATGGGTCAACAAGGACAGTTAGATGTTGCTCAATTACTTAATAGTGGGTTATCACCTGATATAATGGGTGCAGCTCAAAGAGGCTTAAATGCTGATCTAGTTAATGATCCTCGTACAGAAGCTTATGCTCAAGCAGTTACTCGTCCAATGGAACAACAGTTTCTAGAAAGCACGTTACCTAGTATTGGTTCAGCTGCTGTCTCTCAAGGTGCTTTTGGTGGTGATCGTCAAAATGTTTTAACTAACCAGGCTACTAGAAACTTTAATCAGACGTTAGGTGACACTAGAGCAAAAGTATTTTCTGATGCACAACGAACTGGTATGAATCAACAATTAAATATTTTAAACTCTTTACCTAGTATACAACAAGGCGTGTTAACACCTTCTTCGTTAGTAACAGGTGTAGGTCGAGATATGCAAAGTGGAGAACAAGCTAGAATTGATGATGCTAGAGCGCGTTTTGAGTTTAGTGAGTTTGCACCTACTGATACAGCACAAAGAGTTAACTCAATTTTATCTGGTATTAACTTTGGACAAAACACTACATCCAAAACAAGTGGTGGTGGTGGCGGACTGTTAGGTAAATAATGCAAGCAATAACTAAAAGTGTAAAACAACTCAGGTCTAATATTAAGGCTTTAGAAATTCAAGCTCTTAAACAAGAACAACTTAAGTTAGAACCTGTACATTATTTTAGCCTTGGGTTGTACGCTCGTGAATTAACTTTACCTGCTCAATCTGTTGTTACCGGTAAAATACATAAACACCCTCACTTAAATGTTATATTAAAAGGTGAGTGCAGGGTTACTACCCCTTTTGGTACTGAAACATTAACAGGGCCATGTATCTTTGAATCAAAACCTGACACTAAACGTGCAGTGTACGCAGTAACAGAAACAACATGGATTACTTTTCATCCTACAGAAAAAACTGACCTTAAAAAAATTGAAGAAGACATTATACTACCGGACTATTCGGATGTACTTAATTTGGAGAATAAATAATGACATGGGTTATAGCAGGTTTTGCAACAGCTGGGGCTTTAATAGATGACAACCCAATTGAGGGTGCGCTTAAAGGTGCAGCTTTAGCCTACGGTGGTGGGCAACTTTTAGCAGCAGGTGGGGCAACTCAAGCAGGGACAACAGCAGCAACAGCAGCTGGTACAGCAGTACCTACAGCAGCTACTGGAGCAGGTGCAACTAGCACTGGTTTGTTAGCTCCTACTACTGCTTCTTCAGCAACAGCAGCAGCAGCGGAACAAGCAGCTACAGCAGCTACAACAACAAATGCTAGTATGTTAGCAGACCCATTTGGTGTTGATGCTACTTTAATGCAAAATCCAGTAAGTGGTTTAGCAACACCTAGTACAGCTACTTCAGTTAATCCGGGTACTTCTTTAACACAACAAGGGTTTGAAAGTAACCTGTTGCAAAATAACCCAAATGTATCAACAACACCGGGCTTTAAAGAAAAATTACAAATGGGTCTTTTACAACAAGCTCCTTCATTTCTTCCTAAAGAAAAACCAGCACCAGCACCAGCATCTTCTGGCCCTTCTTTAAGAGTGCCACCAACAGCTGGGCCTGAAAACCTATACCTGAGATTTAACAGGAGAAAAAGATAATGGCCCAAGATAATTTTAATGTTAATGACGAGCTGCTTAAATTAGTCCAACAGCAGGCACAGCCACAAAGACAAGCTGTATTAAACACTGGCTTGTTATCAGGTAACCAACAAAACTTTGGTGATGTTTTAAGAAACCCTGACCAAGCACAAGTTAATGCTGGTATAGCTGGAGTTGCTGCTTTGCTTAGTGGTAGAGATGCTGGTAGGGCACTTGTTAATAGTGCTAGTGCTTTTGGTAATACTAGGCAACAAACCTATGAGAACCAATTAGATGCTAATAAAATTGAAAGAGAATCTCTTAGAGATCGTATTTCAGGTATTACATCTTTGGCTGGTGTAAGGTCAGATGATAGAAAATTTAAAATATCAGAACAACAAGAAAAAAGGGACAAAACAAATTTTGAAAATCAACAGACAGAAGTTAATGTTGAGCAATTTGCAGACGACAAAGGTCAACTAATTTCACTATTTAAACGTAAAATTACAGGTGAGTACGAAGATAATATGGGTATGCCAGTTGACCCATCTCTGTTGGGATTAACTCCATATCGAGCACCTGCAAAAGATAACCAAGCCTATCTTAAAAACTATTACGATGTTGACCTTAATAAAATAGAAAATGTAAAAAAACTTCAACTCGAAGCTTTACAGTATGGTGATAACAATACTTATGACAACGCAACTAAACACATTGACAACCTAGTTGCTGGGGAGTTAGGTGTTAATGCTGAAGATTTTTATAAAGCCGTTGTATCAGTTAATCCAAATTACAAGGCACAAAAAGAAAATAGTGAAGCTGCAAGAAAATTACTTATTTTGGCTAATAGAGAAGGTGCGGGTATTGGTTCTTTACAAATCCGTTTTGCCAGTGATTTTGGGCCAAGTAATACCAAAGCACATGCCGAATTAATTAATTTTATGAAGTCAGCCTCAATTCCTCAAAGACTTAATAACTTTTTTGCACAGGCTATACAAGGTAAAAACGCAGAAGCAACAGTTCAGGATTATAAAGATTTATCAAACGTGATGTTAAAATATTACAACGAACAGGATGAAAAGTCTGCACTAAGCCTAGAAGCACTGGGTGGCTCAACAAATAAATCTATGGCAGCAGCACTAAGGAAAATTAATCAAATAAACTCAGATGGGCAAACTACAAACACAAGTTCTTTGACACCAGCAGAACTGGATAGACTAAAGGTATTACAGGCTAAATTTGAGGCTAAAAATCAAAACGTTGGGGGTTTGCAATGACACCAGAAGAAGAACAAGAGTTCATTCTTTTAACAGAACGGAAAGAATATGACGATCTAAAGGCAAAACAACAAAACAGCACTTCTTTTGCCACTCAAGAAGAATACGAGCCGCCTAGTATGTCTACAACACAAGCAGCAACACTAGCTGGTATTGATTTTGTTGAACCACTTATACCTGATTGGCTTTTATACGGCTCAGGCTACCAAGATAAATTAAAAAGTGACATAAAAAGGGCCACTACCTCCCGTCCAGAAGGTGTTTCTTTTTGGGAGAACTTAAACAACAATTATGTAAGGAGAGAAAAAGAAAAAGAAGTAGCAAAAAGAAGATTAGCAGGTGTTCCACAAAACACTAACCAAACTTTTGTTGATAGTATTAAACGTGGTGTATTTAACCCAATGGCAATAGTTGGCCCAGCTAAAATGGGTCTTGCAACTACAATTCCTAAGACTATAGCTAAAAACACACTAGCACCAGCAATTAACACAGCTATAGGTGCAGTACCTACAACCGCAGGTGTTGCAACTGGTGCTTTAGTACAAGAAACAGACCTTGCACCTATTACTAAGGATGCAATAACTAGGTTAGTAACACCATTGGTAGGACTGGGTACTGGTGGTATTTTTAATGCTACTGCTTCTACGGCTAAAAAAGGGTTTTCACGAGTATCTCCTAGCGGAATGCTTGCCGATGCTAACACTGACTCAAGAATTAAAAGTGTTATTGCTTCAGAAAAAGACACTTTACAAGGTAAAGTACAAGCACTAAAAGATTTACAAAAGGTTGTTCCAGGTATTGAGTTACCACTTGCTGCACTGTCAAGAGATAACGCTATAGTTGACGCATGGGTGCGTGAAGTAGGGACAGCTGAACCAGTTTTTAGGTCAAATTACACAAAAGCTATTGATGTTATAAGAGATGGTGTAAAAAAAGAAATGAACAAAATTGAGGGGTCTGAATCAATTGTTAAATCAGGGCCACTAAGAAGGTCTCTCAAAAAGCGTTCAGGTAACCTTATGGCAACAGAGGAAAAGAAACTTAGCACAGCTTTAGAAAAATTAAGTGTTAAAGAAGGTCGCCTTGCTGCTAAGTTAAGGACTGACGCTGATGGCCAGACTATTGGCGCGGCTATAAAAGATTCAATTGAAGTTAAAGAAAACATGGTTCGATCTGTGGCTTCTAAACAATACACAAAAGCTATTGATGAGGGTACAGAACGTGGCACTACAGTTCCAGCATCTGATGTATCTAATATATACAGAGTTGCTAAGGGATTATCTTTAGATGATTTGTTTGCTACTGATCCCGCAGTAATTAAAAAAGTAAATACTGTATGGGCACCTTCAGTTGAAGAATCAAACACTTCCCCGCAATATAATGCTAGTGGGCAACTTGTAACACAAGAACTAACCCCACCCAAAGTTGTTTCTCTAACAGAGTTTGACTCTTTAAAAAAAGCGGTTAACTCTCAGCTAAACTCGTTACCTAAAAACCACCCAAATGCACCTAAACTAATACAGTTAAAAGCCGCTGTTCAATCAGCTAGGGATAATATAGGTGAGATTGATCCGCAATTTAAAATTGACTACGATGAGGCTGATAACTTTTATTTTAAAAATATAGGTTTGCCGTTACGTGCCGAGGGAATGAAAAGTATTTCAAGATCTAAGTTTCAAGACACTACAGCTAAACATTTACTAAATATAGAAAAAGCTGAAAGCTACATTAATTTTGTTGGTAGGGAGCAAGGTATACCTGTACTGAGGCAAGCTGTTAGACTAGGTGCGCTACAAGCTAAGGTAGTTAATGACAGCGGTGAAATAGACCAAAACAAACTTATTTCTTTTGTTAACAGTAGAAAAAAACTGTTGGATTTAGCTGAAATGGGGCCAGAGTTTAGTGATGCAAAAACTGCACTAAAAACTATTAGAGACTCTGTAATACAACATAATAAAGCATACGAGGATGCAGCTGTAGAAAACACACAAGGGTTCTTTAAAGCTTTACTTAATAAAGATACTGAAGGTGTTGTAACTGATATGATTAGAAGCCCTGAACTTCGTGAAACTTATTTAAAACAAATTAATAAACTACCAGCTAACCAAAGAGATTTAGCTTTGGCAGGTATAAAACAAGGGTTTAAAGAAAAAGCTGATTCTGGTGCAGGTACAACACTTGATTTTATTAATAAACATGCAGAAGCAGCAGAAAGTATATATGGCAAAAGACATATTAGTAATGTGCGTAAACTTTACGAAATGGGAGATTTAATAAAAAGAATGGACGACACCGTTCCTAGGACTACTGGTAAAGGACAAGCTGTTGATCCTTTAGAAGAAAGCTCTGGTGTTTCTATAACTTTTCTTGCTGGTACAGCACGTAATCCAATTATGTCATTACCACGTAAACTTATGCACATAGTATCAAAAGCACTTACTTCAAAGGGGGCAAATAAAAGAAATGATTCAGCAGGTGATATACTACTGTCTCCTGATGCCTTAGAGGCTCTTGCTCGTCCACCTAAAGGGTGGGGTTATTATAGATCAAATTTTAAACAAGGTGCTTCAGAACTAGGACAACATTTTGCAAAAACATTTTTTGAAAATGGAATACCTATGGAAATAAAAAACACTAGTCGTAGTAATTTTGAACCTGGTCAAACTACTGGTGACACTACAACAACTAATGCAGCTGGAGGAGCTTTGTTAAGCTCTGTTAAAAGTGTGTTTGGTGCAGATGCTGAAAAACAAAGGACAGATAGGTAACAAATAAACTAGCCCCCTAACGGGGGCTTTTTTAATTTTCTATTGTCTCAAGAAACTCAGCTACCACTCTTTCTGAGTGCCACATTTCTAACTCATCGTCTGATTGGCTTCGTAACCACTCAGTGTATTGAACTAATAGCTCGTATTCTTCATTTGAGATAAACATTAGCTTACGCTCCTATGTCTACTATCTCACAGCTATCGCCTGAACAGGCTAAAGTTTGTGAGCTAACAGTAGTATCTTCTTTTTCGTAATCAGATAAATAAGCCCAATCAATGTCTATTGGCATTTTCTCAACTGCTTCTTCGTACTCTTCTTTAAGAATTTCTTGGTAAGGAGCTTGCTTATAAGAGTGGTCACTATGGGGAAGAAATGATACACCACTCATCTCATCAAAGTTATCATATACCCAAGCACCAACTTGCATCCACTCATGCTCTCTTACTGTAATAGTTACACTTGGTTTATGTTCACACCATGATCGCTGATACATGAGCCATATTTCTAGCTGCTGTATTGCATCAAGATCATCTCTGGTAATAGCCCCTTTAGGAGATTTAGTTGGGAAGCTGAAAACTACTGTGTTATCAGGCTTCATCACACAAGGCTCGCTAGGAACCCCAGCATTGATAAGAAACTGAGTTAAAGGGTCTTTTGTATCTCCTCGAACAGTTCTAATATAATAGTTAGAATGTCTAGTATGTATACCACTAGCACTATCAACAAGTTGAGATACAGTACCACTAGGTTTAACACAGGTGATAGCAGCAGATACAGGTATATCGAACTTCTTTGCATAAATTTCATTTGTTTCAATAGCAACATTCTTTAGCTTTTCTAACAGCTCACCAGCATTCTTGTTTGTAGAGATAAGCTTGTTGTCCATAATGCCCGTCATACTAACACCAAGTAAGCGTTCTTCTTCTGTGTTCTTCTGCCATATTTTTCTTAGATAGGGGAACTTAGTATACGTAGCTTGTATAGTTCCCAAGATAGTAGCCAGTTCAACCTTCTCGGTTAAGGTTTCAAGGTTATCATCATGTCTAGCTACAACCTCAGTTAAATTGCAAAACTGGTTTGGACGCAGCAGGATCTCACTGCAAGGGTTGCAACCCCATTCATGGTCAGGGTCACGTCTACCGTTCTTAGCTACTTGTTTCTTAGCAGCAACACGAGAGAAGATGCCTCGCTCACCAGACTTAGACTCTACTAATGAAGTCCATTCACGAAGGAATGTTTCCATGTCTGGCTTTTCTGTATAGGCAACAGAGTTATTAGCTAAAGCCCTTTGAGGATTAAGTACATACCAGTCACCTGATTTAGCATGCCTCATCCTATCATCAGATAGATTAGATAGAGAGATCATTGCACTTCGCCTCACCCCACCAACTACAACCACTTCGCCAATTTTCGTCATTAAATCATGAGCTTGTATACTAGATAACTTTCGACCTTTAGCAGCTTCAAAGGTCTCACAAGTAAAGTTAAACAAGTCTTCTAATGGGCCTGGGCCTGATGCTCTACCACCAAAAGTTTTTAGTTTAGCACCAGCTGGGCGTACTTTACTCATATTCCATTTAGGAACTTCACCAGCGTACAACAGCGAGATTAGCTGTCTAAGGGCTTTAGCCCACCCTTCCTTACTATCATGTACTGATATGGTAGTATCGCTCTGAAATAGGGCTTCTGGTACGTCAGGGAGCTTGCCTATGTACTGACGCTCAACAGAGAATCCTACACCAGTGCCACACAGTAGAATAAACATGGCCTCGTCAAATGCCTTGGGGTCATCTACTGCTAGGTAAGCACAGTTATAGGCACATGTATTGTCTCGCTCCATAGCTGGGCCTGCACACATCATTGCTCGCATGCTAGGAACTAGATTTAAATTAAGAATATTATGTTTTAGTTTGTTGTATAGCTTACCACCTACTTTATCAGAGACAACATTAATCATGTATCTATCGACTGTCTCTTCCCACGTCTCTCTTCGGTTTTCTTTCGGTAACCATCTGGCATACCTGCTTAATGCGATGTACTGCTGATACTGATTCATTTTGTTATCCTTACTGTGTATTCAGTTTCAATTATTTTGTCTATGTAATGACGTGCTTTTTTTAAATCTTCTAAGCCACCCTTGTCTCTGTACCTAGAGACATATTTGACTACATTACCTTGAAAGTAATCCAAGTTGTTAGCTGCTATAAAATCCCATATTTGAATAGGTTTATTTTTATAATGATCTCCACCCCATTGAATATGATTACTACCATTAACTATCTTAGTCATATTAATCTCCATACTTTCTTTTTAAATAAGTTAAGGATACTGGTAACTCGTCAAACGATCCGTTATTGACTTCATTTAACATCCAGATACCTTTCCAGGAATCGTTACCTTGGTTGCCTAAATAGGCTTCGTTGTGTTGTGTAAACATCCCAGCAAACAATCCTGTTAAACGAACATTATCTGCTCGCTTACCGTATGCAATGTCTCTGTCCTGTACGTGTCCCATCACACAGCTCATCATCTTTTTAGTTAATAAAGCCCTAGCACTGGTCACCGGTCTACCCATTACACCAGTAGTAAAGAAGTGAGAAAACGCTACACCCTCAATAACTACGGGCTGTAGGTAATCGTACACTTCAAAATCGTTAAGGTTTAAATCAAAATATCCAATTGTATCCTCAAGAATTGAATCGTACTCAATTGCTCTTTCTATACGGTATTCGTGGTTGCCCATAGTAAAGACAAGCCTGGGTTTCCATTGTTTTTTCTTGTTAACTTTTAGCCTGTTTATTTCTGCTTTAATAGGCTGTAAAAACAAATCCATTGCTAAATTACCTGCTTCAATATCTTTGTTATAACGCCTTCCTTCAAATGAAGTTTTTCCTTTATCGTAAGAACACAGGCTTTCCATATCCCACCAGTCTCCAATTAAAACAATTGCATCAGGCTTTTTCTCAGCTATGTATTTACCTGCATACAACAAGTGATCTAGTGGTACATCAGGCTTAACCTGAGTGTCTGGCACTACGCATATCTTCATCAGCTTTTGCTCCAATTTTATGTTCTATTATCATTGATACTTTTGTACCTAGTAAAGTACCTAACCCAGCCCCAACTACATAAGGCACTAGCAGTATTAACGAAGGGTCTAATACTACCTCCCTAAGTGTTAAGAACCATACTGAGTTACTAACTACAGTACAAAATAAATTGTACTTATAATTACTCCTGTTCCTTGCTCTTGATGACATAGTGAATGTTACACTCTGTAAAAAAGACAACAACAATAAAGTTATTAGTTGCATTACACTAAGTCCATATTAACTTGTTCCCATTCACAAGTGAACCCACAGTCTGTTGGTAAATCTCGTTTGAAGTTACCCCTGTTAGGGTCTAGCTCATCAAGATATACTGCACCTTCTCTACCTTTGTTTACTGCGTGTCCTATTTCTCGTTCTAGTTCTGCCATCCTGTTAAAGTGTTCTGGAAAATCTTTTCTTATAGCGTTCCAATAACCCATACCACCCTTAACACAACCTATACAATTATTGTTTGAATAACCTAATTCATACATACGAGGTAGTTTTAACCCTGTTGATGTAAACCAATTTAAACATTCTTTTTTAGTAATTTTATTATCTACTAATATAAAATCTGTATCTACTTCGTTATTAGAATCAATAAACCTATCAACTCTATTTTGCTCTTCAACAGTATAACCAAAAACCTGAACATCACCTTCTTTTTGATATTTTTTTCTTTGGTCTTTCTTTAAAATCATTGTACATGGCGCACCTTGTACACCTTTAATAAACTTTCTTTTTCTAAACACATTGTAAATGGAATAGTCCATTGATTCATCACCAATAACTTTAATTGGTATGCCAGTTGCAACCTGGTAGTCTTTAACCAACTGCATATTATCTGGGTGTTCTTCTCTAACACGACAGTAAACAGCTTCCATCCTATTACCATATTTTTTATGGGCAAGATAGGTAGCATAAGAACTTGCAGCCCCACAACTAAACCAACTAATTACTCTTGTACCTAAAAATAGATTTAGTTGTTCCACTAATGATCCTTAAGAAATTTTATTTTATCTGCGTATCGTTGTTTAGCACGTTCAGTTTTTAGCTTGCCCATGCTTCGTTTGAGTTTACGAATTTGCTTTTCGGTATCAGTTCTGTGGTTAGGGTGAAAAGGAAAGTGTTCGTAATCTCCATTCCAGTGATCGATAACAGCTTGTAGAAATAACACTGGGTTGTATCCTGATCTTTTAGCCCAGTGTTTAATCCTACCTTCAATCGAGTTACAGTTCCTGTGCAGCACAGCTCTAACTCTTCCTGAATCATGGCAGTGGTCAAGTGCATCCTGACCTTTGTAAATTTTTTTAGTGCAAAGAACGCACTTGCCATTTTGTTCCAATAACAGTTTCTTTCGATAGCCCCGTACTTCTTTAGGCTTTAGGCGCATAAGTTTCACTCAATGGCTTTCTTAATATCCACAACAACTTACAATTTAAAATAAAATCTTCTTCAGTTCTATCTCTTTTAAGATATTCATTCAAACAGAACTCTTTGCAATCTTTAGTTGGTACATCAGCTAATAACTTTAAAGCAGTTTTGTTTCCAATTCCTTTAAGGCCAATAATATTATCAATTGAATCACCAGTAAGAACTTGTTGCCAAAAGAACCTTAACCCTTGGTCAGGTGAAACTTGATACACAGATGTTTTATTCCAATTGTAATGGCTTCCAGGAATCATATCTAAATCTTTATCTATAGTGCAGATAATGGTTTTTCTTGGATCTTGGCACTGAGCAATACCCAAAGCATCGTCAGCCTCTATATCAGTACAAAGTTGAGCATTGTATTTACTAATTAAATACTTTTGAATTTCAGGTATTAGTACTGGTTTAGGGGCATCTGCTCGATTGGCTTTATAGATAGGTGATAGTTTAAAACGAAAACATTCACCTTTAGTAAGGTACACAGAATAGCTAGTAGCACCAGAGGCTTTAACTATACCGTCAATCATTACTTTGACTGAATGTAAGCAATTAGCTATTGGGTCAACATCAACCCTTGAATGAGTTAGTCCTGTTTCTTCTAGTACAGCTTTCTTGGATCTTAACTCAGGATAATGTTGTGTTTCTTCAGTTTCTAATGCAACAACTTCCATACCGGCAAGAGACTTACGAACAAAGAACTCTTGCTTGCCGTCAGTGTAAACATCACGTTGGCAAGCAAAAGCTATAGCGTACTTTGGTATGTCTCCATCAATTAAGGCGTGCATTAGAACGGTACATCATCATCAAACATTTCTTCTTTTTCAGGTTCAACTGGGGCTTCTTTCATAGGTTTAACACTTATGCGATTAGTAATAAACCATGCTGGCAAACCAAATGTAGCTGCTTGTGCAGGGTTGTTTTCATCTTCAACATCACCTGTACAACCGTCAGTAACTAAACCTTCTCCTACAGCTGCTTTGTACTTACTAGGTATAGGTGATATAGAAGAAATGTTATCATAAGTCCTATCAGAGTTTTCACCCTTACCTTGAACGTGTACTACTGTCACATTACAAGGTTCGTCTATTACTGCATCCCAGTCAGCTATTACACCTTCTGTTGCTGAAGTATCAAAGACTTTATAGAACTGTAACTCTTTACCTTTCTCAGTCATTTGGTGAAAGATATTAAAAGCACTAGTCCACAACAATCGTGGTTTAGTTTCTCCATCAATCTCTATTGTTTCACCAACAATTTCAATACCTAAAGCAAGTTTTTGTACGTTAGGTTTAACCTCACCTTTGTACTCATTAGTGTGTAAGCCCAGGTCAGCAACGTAACGCAACCTACCTTCATGCTCCCCAGCTTCTAGATTGGGGATTGGGTCAAGGTCGTTCTTTTTGCTTACTTCACCAGTACGTTTAATAGCCATAATATTTTCCTTTAGTTGTATTTTGGAACTGTATCATTATTAATACAGAATGTCAAATTAGTGGATTTCAGAATAATTATTTCCGTATTCCACGTCTATATCTAAGTCTCTATTAAGACCCAGTTCTAGATTTACTTTTTGTACACAGTCTTTAAGATATTTGGTAACACCTTTCCTGTACCCTTTAGGTATCTCAATAATAATTTCATCGTGAAACTGTGCTATTAATTTTACATCTTTGTTAAGAATTTCTTGCAGCCACTTGTCAAAACAATACGTGGCCATGCCTTGATTAAGGGTGCTAAAAACATCCTTAGAGTTTCTGAGTACATACCAAAACTTAGAGCAAGGGTTCAACAACCAGGTCATGCCGTTAACTTGTTTGGTAGTTTGATCTTCTTCAATAGCTTTTAAACTCCAGTTACGAGACCAATAAGCATCCTTAAGAATCTTGCCCTCTGACAATGAAACCCCAGCACCTCTAGCTATAGTTTCTGCACCAGCTTTGTAAGTACTAGCATAGTTAGTAGTCTTACCTTTAAACCTCTGGGCTGATAGATATTCTTTAGTATCTTTACTAAAATCTCCTTGCTTGTAAGCATCGGATTGAGCTTGTGTTAAAAAACCAGCTTCAACAGCAATATCTAAATGTGGGTCATATCCTGGAACATTCATCTGGGCCACGTAATCGGGATCAAATGGCATCATTAGCGATTGCTTAGTCCGATCTTCAAGGGACTGCATGTCTGAACCACATATTTCGTTGCCTGCCCTGGCTGTAAGCAACGACCTTATTTCTAAGCCATATTTTTTACGAGAACTAGGAAGATTAACGCAAACTTGATGCTTAAAACGAAGGGTGTTTGTAAGCCCTTGTACAGCTGCTACAACAAACCCATCTACTTCAGCTGTAAGTAACCCGGATACTAATGCTTTACGGTGGCTGGTTATGCCCAAATCTTCCAAGTGACTAAGTTCAGGGTGGTCTTTGACTAGCTTGAGTACACTATTACATAGTTCATCATCTTTTTTTATCTGAGGCACTGCTCTTTTCTTTGAGTAACCACGTTCATCTTCACCATCATCAACATACTTAAATGTAATAGGTTTCCACCCTAAACTGTTTAACCAATTCTTAATTTGAATAGGGCTAGTAGCTTTAGGTGGGTTGTAACCATTTTCTATTTTGTGTTCTTGTTCACTGTTAAAATCAATATTAAATTTAGTACAGATTGCATCCCACTTCTTACCTGAAAATGAAAGGGTTCCATCAATCCTAAAAGGTTTTTTAGGTCTAGTAACTTTACGAAATACTTGTACATCTGGCATTGCTTTTTGAAGTAATGTTAAAGCTTCTTGCTGCTTTTCAGTTAACTCAGAAAGTAATGCTTTAGCAGCCGGTACATCTAGCTTCCACTTGTTATGCTCTTGTAAGGCCGAGCAATGCATCTTAAAGTTAAGGTAATCTACCAGAGGCCAGTATGCCTCTTCTCCGTATAACTCCGTCAAAAAAGCTGTTATACGCTCCCACAGAAGGGTATTAATTTTAACGTCTTCTGTGCAGCGGTGAACGTACACTGAAATAGGTTCAGATACCCAGTCCACAACCTCTGGTTTTGGTATGCCAAATTCAACACCCCAAAACTCTAGACCATGCCTGTTTCTGTTTGGATACAAATACCAACTAAGTGCCAAAGTATCTACTATTTTAGCTTTTATTTTAATACCAAGAATATTTTCTAGAGCTATTAAATCATAGCGAATAAAATTGTGTCCTACGATACTATCATTTTCAGTCAGTGCGACTAAGAACTTCCGCATTGCACTGTAATCAGTAAAAGACTCCAAGCCTACAACCATACAATGTATTAGTGTAGGTGTTAACGAGTCACATTCTATATCTATAACATGGATCATAGTGTTCCTTAATTAGAACCGTTTTGGTTCAAGATATTCAGTAGTTTCTGTGTTGTAGAACATATCAACAGACCCGTAGTTTCCCCAGTCACGACAGTACAATATCTTCAGTTTGCTGTGGTTTCGTTCTTCCTCT
>Ga0209710_1001382_pt1 | contig 18746 bp, 13 predicted proteins | sample ArcticOcean_MG_C_5_FD_187436 | JGI IMG/M metagenome (GOLD analysis project Ga0209710, IMG submission 187436) | Marine microbial communities from western Arctic Ocean - ArcticOcean_MG_CB4_138 (SPAdes) (version 2) | ecosystem: Environmental > Aquatic > Marine > Oceanic | place: Arctic Ocean...
TTTCGCACGAGAACAACAAGAATAATGTCTATTTTACACCTGAACATGACGGCACACTTCTACTTTCGAGAAGAGTGCACTAACGCAGAGAGCGCGTCGAACGTTTCTGATGATGGATCGTTCATAGGATCTTTGGGAGATTCTTTTCGCGAACCTGATCCTCTGGAACCTCGAGTGGACCTTCCTCCTCCTCCTCCTCCTCCTCCGTTAGATTTCTTATCGTTATCCAGTTCTTCGCTCTCGTCTCGAGACGTTCTGTGCGAAGTCCCAGATTTCCTCGGCGATGTTCGCATCGAAATGTTATCGTTGCTGCTTTTTGATAAGTTCTTGTCTCTCCTTCTCTGAGGTATTGAATTCATCATCCCAGCCAAGTCAGGGCTACCGAGCTCTAATGATCCAACCAAAGGTAACGCGTCGTCCAAGTCGCGCATGTACCCGATGCTTCCAATTTTGAAACCACTGCCACCGTGCATGGAATCATCTTCGTCGTTTATTTTTGTACCGCGTCCACCAAAACCACGCTGAGTACCACCACCACTTTTGTTGCTATTATATCTATCTCCTTTAGTTGAATTTGGACTCGTACCGGCGTTCAAATCGTCGTAATAATCAACTTTGTTCGAATTCTTGTTCCCGTTTCGGTCAGAAGGCGAAGTGCCAAGCATATCATGCGGAAAAATCGACCCAAAGCTTCCGGCTACACCGAAAGATGTCCCAAAAAACGCGCTTGAAGGACCTCTATCGCGCTTCGCGCTCGTGTTCCCATACATTGCTGGCATATCATTTTTTCCACCACCTTCGTTTCCTCTCTCGCTGGCGCCAGTCCTATTCATGCTCGAATGTTTCAAATGCGATCCGGCTAATAAATCCGAGGGAGAAGGTAGCGATCCTAAACGTCCACCTGGTAAAGAGCTATTTGATCCAGCGATCGTTGGCGAATACCCAGAACTTAATCTGATCCCGTTATAATCTGGACTTCCCGTATGCCTTCCAGACATTTCCAAGTTTTGCTGCGCTAACGCTAAGTTCGCATTGACCAAGGCGGATAAATCGTTCTCTGGCGCCAAAGCAGAAAACCCTCTCGTTGGTAACCCGAGCGATGCGAACGATCCTAAACCAGACGCGCTTGGGAACTTTGAATAGTCTCCTCCGTCCCCTTTCATCGTTTTATCATCCTTGCCGTTGCCGGCTTTGTTCTTCTTTGCCGCGTGCGGTCCGCGTCCACCGGCTCTTCCCCCGCCAGCAGCTCTCCCACCTCCACCTCTACCGGCCGGTGGATCCGGTAAAACAAACGGAGCTGGTTCTTCCCCAGGTTGTAATTGAAAATTCGTCCTCGCGCCAGGTCCTCTGATATGCCTCGCCGCCGCGTCGTACGCTCTCGCGGCTTCCTCGGCCGTATCAAACGTACCGAGCCATAAACGAGCGCCGCGATTCGGGTCTCTAATTTCAGCCGCCCAACTATACGTAATTTTTTAATTGATTAATAAGGAATACGTTCAGTAAGTTTATTACGTTATTAAATCGTGCGCGCGCTCGTGTGCGTACGTGTCAAAACAAAGAAAAGAGCGCGAGAGAGCGAGAGAAGAAGTAAGAGGAAGAAAAGCGCGCGTACCTTCCCCATGGGCGTTGTCTCACACCGCGATACACTGATGAACACTGTTTCTTTGTCTTTGTCGTCTTCGTAGCCTGTTTATTGTGATTAGTATAATTAATAGGTAAGTTAGTCACTAAACGAACTCGAACGAAGAGCGCTAATTATTTCAAGCGTCGTTCGTTTTCTTCTACAGTCTAGTCTCTCTCTTGCTTGCTTGCTTGCTGCTGCCAGCTGCGCAGGATATCTTTCCATGAAAAGAAACAAAAACACTCTCTCTTAATCTCTTAATCTCTTCGATCGAATCGAATGAAAACGAACGAGAGAGAAAGGGATGATACGAAAGGCATTGTACGCGTACCTCTTCGTTGTTATCGGCCATTTTTATGATCAGTTAGAGCTCTCACTGAACTTCACGCTGGCACTTGTTTCCGTATATTCACCGACGAATTGGGGGCAATACACTGTATAAAAATAATAAAGTTTGTTTATTATTGTTTGTTTGGGTAATCAGAACAGAACTGTTTGAAACGAACAGCGAAGAAGATCACTACTATCGTTCCTGTGTATGTACTATAAAGGTAGTTATGATAAGATCGACTCTGTTGACGCGATCGATCGGATCAAAGAGATATCTACTATATCTCGTAAGCAGGAGTATTTATTGTGCGATATGCGTGCGTGTACTAACGCGTGAGTGTGTGTGTTAAACCCCTCTCTCTCTAATAAAAATAACGTTTCATTTCAAATCGGCAAAAATTTAGGGTTTCAATATAAAACAGGATTTTTAGTACCAAAAACAATTTATTTTATTTCTCATCATCATCGCGTCTCTTTTTTATTGTATCGGTACCATCATCAGTGCGTACATAATTTGAGTAATAACGATTATATATGCTCAAAGAAGACCGCTTGCGCTGTTACAAAGCGAAAGAGGAGTACTTTAAAGCGATAGAGGTATCATCCACTGCCGTGACGAAGAAGGAAATAAAAGAATTAAAAAACAAATTCGAGAAACATTGTTCGTCTAATAATCACTCATCAATAAAACTTTCGTAATTTTTAACTCACAGGTCCAACGTCTTGGCAAGAGCACTTCGAGAAGATAAGGAAAGATAAGGAATTGTTTGAGAACATCATTACCCCTAAAAAAAGTCAATAAATGGGTTACGACGACTACTACGGCGACGATGATGAAGGAAGAGATGGAGGGAGACAACGCCGAGATGCGTACAAGAATAGTAACAGAATAGGTATCGTAGGCGGTGGGGGATGGGCTAGAAACGAACGCACGGATGATAGAAGAGCACAACAACAACAACAACAACAACAACAACATAGCAGTAGTAGTAGACAACGACGAGCCGAACCTTATGGCCGAAGAGATGATGAATACGACGATGGAAGCAGAAGAAGAGGAGGAGGAGGAGGAGGTGGAAGAGGTCGATATAATGAAAACGATGATGTCGACGATAATAATAACAATAACAATAGAGATAGAGAGTACGATACTAATACTACTAATAATAATAGAAGGAGGAGGAGATCGCCTCCTCGAAATTATGATGATGATAGGGATGGAGATTACGAAAGAAGAACACATCTTAGAAATAACGAAAAAAGAGAAGTTCCGCCTCCGCCAAGAATTACTTCTGCTGCTGCCATTACAGTTCCTCCACCTCCTCCTCCTCGTGCTGCTGCTTTTGAAGAAGATGATGACAACAAAGACAGTAAAGATGAAGATGATGAAGAAGCGCAAATGGCAAAGTTGATGGGATTTTCTGGCTTCGATACGACGCACGCGAAAAAAGTCGAAGATCCGAAAGCAAACGTCTCTGGCGTGTTTAAGAAAACTAAAAGAGAAGCTAGACAGTACATGAATAGACCTGGTGGGTTCAACAAACCTTTACCGAGCGAAAAAACTAAATAATATATACTGTAGTATATATATATATATATACGTGTATATGTATATACCAGGTACTGGTACCGTACGTACAAATGTGCTACGAACAAATTAATTTGAAGGAACTCGGACGAGATGTAAATATTTCGTCGCCGTCCATCTTAAGTCGTTGTTATTCTTACCGTCTACGTTATTATTAATAAAGCATTCGCCGACACCGGTCGCGTTCGAATCTACTTTCTGATCATGCGTAGCGGTTCTCCAAAACACTGCATCGCCTCGTTTCGCATTTACGAATAAAGATCTTTTGCCTTCTTCAATTTGATCGCAACTAAAACTACTTTTGCCACCGTCATTCTTTGGAAACGCGATTGTTGTCGTCGCTACCTCGTCGGACGACGACGACGACATTTCGAAATCTTTCAAAATCAAAACGACAGTTCCTAAGTGCATATCGTTAACTCTCCCATTATTCGCTTTACTTTTTTGAAACTCTCCTAATGAATCAGAGATCTTCCTAAACCGGTTACTATTACTTTTCATTACATCCTTCGCGAAATCTTTTCTGATCACGAAGCTCTCTGAGAACTCTTGATTCACGTGCGTCCACTCCGCGATCCTTCTCTCGATATCTTCGACGACTAAATCGCCCGATTCCTTCCCTCGCTTAACTGAACGAACGTTATTCCGGTCGTCAAAAACTATTTCTATTAAATAATCACATTCACTCTTCGCGAGGAACTCTTTGTATACTTTCACGTGTGGCGACCAGGAAAGTTGTTCGACCTTTGATGGGTCAGTGTTTATTGTTCCGCGTTCCGGTATTCCCTCTCTTCTACTGCTACTACTGCTACTTCTGCGATTATTATCGTTACTGTTACTGTTACTGTTATCATTACTACTACTACTATAGTCGTCGTTGACGTCGTTTTGTTCTCTGTCTTCTGCTACTCCAATCGCTCGCACGTAGCAACGCGTTCCTGTTTGTAACAAAACTACTTCTACTACTACTACTACTGATAATAATAATAATAATAATAATAATAATCGCACGCTCTTACTCATCGAAGAAGAAGAAAACGGGGAAGATTTGCTCATCGTTTCTTGAAACAGTTTTCACGTCAGCAAAAGTATATCTCTACTCCTTGAAAATAAGTAAAATGAGGAATTCGTTGCACTCAACATCATCCTACTGTATACTGATGAAGATATTTAGAGTCTTTACATGAAATGACTGTTCCAATGGTTAACGAGCAATTTTTGTGTTCGCGTTGTTCACCCGTGCGCATAAGAAGAAGAAGAGGAGGACGATCGTTATCGCAGTCTTTGCAGTTCAGTGCGAAAGTAATAAGAAGGAAAAGGGCAACAGCGACGTCGTTCAGTGGTAACGCAGAAGACCAAGGAGTGGGAGAAGAACTTCTGTCAGCCAATGAAGTCATAGAAAACCTGTTCAGTGATAACAAAGATGATAATAAGAAGAAGAAGAACACGTTTGATGATGATGTTTATGCCAGATTATTCGGTACTGATACAGACACTGATAATAGTAATACTACTAATAACGAAGACGGTGAACACAAAAGTGTTTCAATGAACTTACTCGAATTCGCTACTGTTTGTAAGAAGTACTACCGAAGAGGCGGTAACGTGGACGAGTTAGTCGACGCGTTCGCTCGATCGAGATATAACACGAAAGAGTTCGTGGAACAAGCGTTCGAGACTTGTTACGAAGCGAAAATGTCCAAAGAAGCCACCGTGGAGGTTTTAATAGCACTACAAGAGATTACGACTATATGCGCGAGATATTTAAGAGAACGCGTGAGCGTACCAGAACATTTCTTAGCGGACGAATGCGTGAGAGCGATTTCGCAGTCGAGATATAAACAAGTGATGTTTAGAGATGATTCAGAGATTGACAGAGCGCGAGAGCGAGTGAGGAAGATGATGCTCGAAGCGTTCGTTGATCAAGAACTTTTTCCAACCGCGACGACGAAGCAAAAGGCTCGAAGTAGAAGCGAAGAAAAGCTATTGAACTTTCCGAAATTCGCTCGTCAAGTAAGCGTCATTCGTTCAACGGCCGAAGAAGATAAAGCAAACAAACTGAGCATCGCGACATCTCTCATAGGCATCAGCGAATTAATAATCGAACAGGCTTCCGAGAAAGTTTTCAACAAAGCGGATTACGATCTCGAGATTTCTCAAAACGCTTACGAGCGCGTGATTAACTCCTGCGACGAAGTCATCGCGTTATGCCTAGAGCTCGAGATAGAGAAGAAGACTATGCCTGATATGATCAAAATCGCTAAAGCCGAGACGTTCTTGACAGAAACCAAGAAGTTCGTCGTCGGTACTAACGAATAGCAATAATCATCCTACTACGTACCAGTACTACGACATAGTACACAACTTTCTTTTTTTTCGTTTTTTTTCTTCTTTGCGGCAAATCAATCTTTTATTCTTTTTAGACTGCGGTCTTGAAAGTCTGCTGCCTGATTCTCACCAGAAAATTTACATATTTACCACACAAAAAACTCATATACTCCTACTTTCTATTGCTCTACTACTTTGTGCCCTCTGCACCTCTCAACAACAACGCAATCAACGTCAACTGCACAGTGTATGTATGTTCAAAAGAGCGATTTATCAACGCGTGAATACTCTAAGGATAACTAAGCAGATGACGAACGCGCGCGCCACGACCGGTCTCTACTGTACGAGCAGCGCACATAAGGTCATCGCGAGCACTAAAACTCTGAAGAGCTCTTCTGCGAATAATAATACTACTACTCGTGAGCATAGGTCCACGTCGTTTTATAACGCATGGCAGAGGCCTCGAATGGATACGACGAGACAATTAAATCGAAGCAAAGACTCAATCGCGACGATGCATAGCTTGGTCTCGAATAGCACTACTGTTAGTGCTATTAGTACTAGTACTACTACTGCTAGTTTTACTAAGAATAAGAAGAATAAGACGAAGATGACGATGATTAGATGTTTATCATTAAATGCGAGCGATGACGAAGAGTCGTTCAAAAGCGGTACCACGGACGCTTTCGATCATCATCGACTGAACAGTGCTTCGTTTACTGCGACGAATGAAAGAAAAAGACCTGCGTCGGTAAGCACAGCGAAGGCTCTTAAGCAAGCGGGAGCGGATGAATTTAGAAACGATCGCGTTAGTGAAACTGACGGAGAAGGGAACGCGAAGAACGATGAAGGAAAAAATAGAGACGCGTCTTCTTCTTCGTCGTCATCATCTTCTACTACTAGTACTACTACTACTACACGAAAAGCGAACGCGAATAAGTCGGCGACGACAACATCAACGACGAACAATTATCCAAGTCTACACGTGAAGACAGATGGGAGAATAGTCGCAATTGGAGATTTACACGGCGATATTCAACAGGCGAGAAGGGCTTTGAGGATTGCTGGAGTTTTAGGGAAGGACGATAACGATCACGTATCACCGAAATGGGTCGGTGGAAATACTGTCTTAGTACAAGTCGGGGACGTTTTAGACCGCGGTGATGATGAAATTGGGATATTGATTTTATTACAAAAGCTAGGAAAAGCGGCGAGGAAAGAGGGCGGGGACGTTTTCGTGTTGAACGGAAACCACGAAGTTTTGAACATTTCGGGCGATTTCAGATACGTTTCGAGAGGTGCATTTCATGAAAGCATGCGGTTTTCGGATCATTTAGTGAAATTGTTTGGTAAAGATGCAGTCCCAGGGAGGCGCAGACGACGCTCTGATGACGATGAGAATGGGGGCGAAGCAGACGAAGCGGACGATGATGAAGAGGAAGAGATCGACGAGTGGAGAAAACAAACAAACGCTAGAGTTGGATTGTTCTCCCCAGGTGGGCCATTAGCGCAACAGCTTTCTATGCATCACACGGTTTTGATAATCAACGATACGGTGTTTGCGCACGGTGGTTTAGTGCCAAGACATGTTGATTTTGGATTAGATAAACTGAACAGATCGGTATCGGATTGGATGAGAGGAAAACGTATCGAGGACGAAGAGACAAAAGTTGCTTTAGGTATGGCCATCGGAGGTGTTAAAGACTCCGTCGTTTGGCACAGGGCGTATGGTACAGAAAACTACGCCACAAATAGCGAACGCCAGTCCGCGTGCACGTTATTAACCAGAACGCTCGATAAGATTAACGAAATTGAAGGTATTCCAGTGAAAAGATTAGTCGTAGGTCATACGCCACAGATGCAAGGAGCTAATTGTGAATGCGATGGTAAAATTTGGAGAGTTGACGTTGGCATGAGTTTCGGTGTGCTAGGTGCAAATCCACAAGTGCTCGAAATCGTAGGTGATCAAGTTCAAATTCTCACAAAAGAAGCTCCGATTACGATGTCAAAGCTTTAGTAATATGAAACATGCATTTTTTAATGTTAATGATATTGATTAAAACTATACTACTATGATACTAACACGACATATAATTTTCCTTCAGTTATATTATTCAGAGTCGCTAGCCATCCCTTTCATAGTTCTTCGTTGTCTCGCCGGTTCTTCTTCTTTCTCATCCGAAGACGATTGGTCGAGAAACTTTGGTCGAAAGGGCGATGTGGCCGGTATAGGCACTTCTTCAAAAACACCCTTCTCGTCGTTCTCTTTTTCTGGTGACTGCGCTCTATCGAACAAATCTTCCGCGTCATCATCGTTACCGAGATTCTTCTTTTTCTTTTTAATGATCTTCTTCTTCTTTGGTTTCGGCGTAGCATCCTTCTCTACTGGCGCAGCGGATGATTTTTTCGCCTTTTTTGTGGTCTTTTTCTTCTTCTTTTTACCTTCTGAAGATGAAGACAAAGAAGATGACGATGAGGATGAAGAGTCCGACGAATGCTTTGAGAGCGACGAAGAATCGGAATCGCTCGAATCACTCGAATAATCTTCTCCTTTCTCCTGCTGCTTTTTCAATTTAGCCATCGCTTCCGCCTTTTTATTTTTAATAGCTTGGAGAGTCTCCGCAACGCGTCTTCTTTTTTCTTCCTTCAAAGCCTCGACGCGTTTGATCTTCTCTTTTTCTTCTTCCGTTTCTTTGTCGTCGCTCTTTTTGGTATCTTTCATATCGTCGTCATCGTCGTCTGAAGATGGAAGAACGAAATCTTCTTTCCTAGTCGCTTCGCCGTCGTGCATTGCATCATCGAATAGATTTTCAGCCTTTTTGTTCTTCTTCGCCGACTTTCGTTGTCTCGGCGGTAATCCTTCTGCTTCGCGTAATGCATCCATTTCATCTTCGTCATCGTTATCCTCGTCGTCATCATCGGGGAACTCTACATCTTCTTCTTCCTCATCATCGTCATCAGGAAATTCAACATCCTGATCTAAATCGTCGTAATCGATCTCATTCTTCTTCTTCGACTTTGTTTGCATATTCTTGGACGACGACGCTTTCTTACCTCCTCCGTCGTCGTCATCACCGCCCATCATCATTTGACGAGCACCTTCTTCACCGTCCAAATCGAGATCATGAAACGCACTCAGAGCCGCCTTCACTTGCGCGTTATTCTTCAACTTCCTCACTCTCTCTAAAGTAACCTTCGCGTCGTCCCACGGGTACATCTCTCGCGCCCAATTCTCGTACATTTGAAGAATCAAACCCATGTTATAGTGTTCAAATCCTGGTAAGTTCTTCTTCGTCTCTGGGTCTTTCTTTCTGTGTTCATCGAACTCGTCCGCGAACGTTTTCCATATCTTCTCAAGGCCGTTCGGGCCTAAAAGATGTTCCTCGATCGAAAACTTCGGTTTCCGCTGTTTCTTTCCAGTCGTATTCGTCTCGTTCGTCTTCTTAGCAGTAGCGGTTCGAGTACGGTTGTTTTTGTTGTTCTTCATCAACCCTGCTTCACCGTCGTCGTCGTATTGATCGTTATCTAAATCATCGATACCTAAATCGGCCTCAAAATCGTCATCATCATCGACTCCATCGTCATCGTTATTAGTATCGTTTTTATTTTTATTTTTAGTAGCAGTAGTAGTAGTAGTAGTAGCATGACTATTCGTGCCTCGTTTCGCTTTCAATAAATCAAAGTTCCTCTCGATCTCTTCCTTCGTTAATAGTTCGTTCTTCCCTGCTCGACAGTCTCTGGAGAAGTGACCGGTTTTCCCACACTTATAGCACGCGGTGGACATCTCTCTCTTTGACACTCGCACTGCTTAACTAGCACGCGCTCGTCTCTTTGCGTGTTCAGATCTTTTATTTCGCGTTTGCGATACAGACAACGACGTAACGAAGTTTCTGATATAAATTTGCTGTGATGTGTTTTATGGAACACACGCAATACTCTGCTCTACTACTACTACAGTACAGAGGGAATAATAGGTAAATAAATTGCGGTTTCGATAAAGCTCTTCGATGAGTGTGTAGACCTTTTATTTCGCGCGTACAGTGAAACGTATCGAAGTTTATGATGTTACTATGTACTAATAAGTATTAAGTAAGTTTTGTGTTTCGATGATTATTATTCTCAACAACAGCGACACTTTATTGTTTTCAGTGTGCGAGCTGATGATGCTCTTTTTATGACCAAATAACGTGATTAATTAATCAGCTCTCGATACTAGACCCGATCGATAGATACGAAATAAAGAGAAAGCGAGAGAGAGAGAGAGATCGTAGAAGGAACGAACTTCGATCGAAATGGACGTAGTGCTGAAAATATGCGACCATAACTCAAAAAACGCGTGGGCAGATTTAGATCAAACAGGGAACGAAATCTTCCGGAAGTTCTTAAGCGCGGCTGGATATAAAATTAATTCGAAGAAGAAGAAGAAGAATGGGACAGAGACGAGAGATGATGAGGCAGATGATGAGCGAGTGCGAGTGATAATAAATCAGAGGAAACTGAAAGTCAGTGCAATAGCGGATGCGTTACAGTTGATAAATCGAGAGATGGAGATAGATGACTCATTACTCGATTGTTTACGATGTTCTGACTGTAGTTATAGTAGCGACGACGATGATGATCATGAAAATAATAAGAATAATAGTAAAGAGAATTTCAAGAATATCGATTTGCAAAGATTAATTGTTTTGATCGAGATGAGAACGAGAGATGACAATGGCATAGAAGGAAAATTGAATAAGATGTTCTACTTCATGGAGCGGAAGCGTTCGTTCGGGGTAACTTCAGAGCTCGTCATAGAGTGGATCGAGGACGTATCAGCTGTCGTGAAGGAATCGTTGAGAATGTTTGATGAGGATGAAAATAGAGCGAGACGTGATAGGAGGAAGAGGAGGATGGATAGTGATCGAGAAGAGGAAGAATTAGATGATGGCGATGATAAAGAGGGGAAGTCGTTATCGATTTTATCACCGGAAGAGATGAAAAAGAAACACGAGACGACTCAACATTCGATTAAATGGATGGAGAACATTGCAAAACAAAAAATAAGAACATGGTTCCAAGAACATCAAGTTCCAATGAAACTAAACCAATTTCAAGAGTTTTGCGCTTCTGTGATTGAGATTTGGTCCGCCGAAGCAATGAATTCAGTCGAGCGAGCATTTAAAGATACAAAGAGTTTTGATTCATTCGCGGAAAGAATCGATAATTCTGAAGCGCTTGGCGGCGGTGGATATTCCAAACAACAACACCGCGGACAACGATTACAGCAAAATAGTAAAAATTTGAGCATCGGAAAAATAATCCCAGCTGTTATTCCAGCACTTGTAGAAACTACTTTAAAAAGAACTTTGAGCGACGAATCCGTGGACCGATCGTTGACTTCTAAAACAGCAACTCGAAAAAATGATCTTCCAACGTCAGTTCTATCTAGAGAAGACTCAAGTTCTTCGTTTAATCTCGCTAATGCTTCGCACTCGCGTGAGAACTCGAAAATTCCTGCGTTTAATTCTCAACTAGCCGATGCAGAAAGAACGATTACGGCCATGATTCCGCAGCAATACCAACACGTCATTCAAGGAGCGTTTGATGCGCTCGGAATGACACGCCCTCCTCGCGCGAGATCACAACATAGTCTATCAGCGTTTGAAGAAAAAGACTATAACGAAGATGGGGAGTCTCCGGCATTGATGACGGATTCACAAAAGCGCAGACATTCGTTAAAAAACGAACTCTACGAAACCGAACAAGATTTCATTGACGTCGAAAAGCAGCAAGAAGGCGATGAAACTACCTGGAAACGTTTAATAGCGTTCTTCAGAGAAGTCACGATTCGTATGTTTCTTTATAACGTCGTAAAGCTGTTATTGATAATCGCCTTATTAGCCGGCGACGGAGCCCTTTGTATGTTCGTAGTCTTACGCTTCGGCATCGTTTCAGGCCTAGGCGTCGTCGTCGTCATTAACCTCGGGTTCTCGGCGATATTCATTTATTTCATGTTACGTTTCCAACGAAGAGAGAAGGGCGTAAGAAACATGGAATTCGGTCATAACTGGGTGAGGCAAACGAACACGATATTAAAAGGTGATAACGCGATTGTAAACGCAGCCGTGCAAGCGCAAAAACTCGAGAAAGATATCGAAAGCTCCGGTGATCGAATCAGAGAACGCATTAACGCGAGTCCTATACTGACGAAATCTTCAACCGCGCCGAAGAAGAATTCTCGCGAACGTTTCGTGAGCACGCACGAAGAGTTCTAAGGACCGCCGGCCGTAACTCGAACATAGTTAATAGAGTCCAAAAAAATGCAAAAACAAATCGAAACAACTACTACTGGACCAAAACCAGTAGATACAACAACATGTCGAACAACATGTACCAATGCCTGGAAGGCTTACCAGAGAGCATTCAATGCAGTATTCACAAGTTGCGCGTGTCGCGAGTGCTAACGAAAACTCATTATTCCATCGTGCTCGTTGGTGCATTTCCGAATTCGCCAGAGGTTTTACGCAGAGGAAAATGGAATAATCTGTTTTCGTTAGCATTTGCGATACGCGCAATTTGTGAATATTGCATGGAAGGCTCTGGTAAGCCTTCCAGGCATCCGTACACGTTGTTGGACATGTTGTTAACTACTGGTTTTGGTCCAGTAGTAGGCCAGTATAGTAGTTGCTTTTATTTGTTTTTGCGTATTGTGCGCAAGTGATCTTTTTTTGAGTGCTCTCCACAAAAGTGACACACGCCCGTTTCTTCTTCTTATTCGTACGCGCGATAATATCTCCCCACTATTAATAGTAAACGCGCACTGAATAGTTGTCACAGAGGGCCAACGCGTCGTACTATTTATACGGAGCATAAACACACCACACACACACACACACACTCTGTGATATTCTTAAATAAGATTACTATATATATCTATATCGATAGTAAAACAGTAAAGATGTTCTGCTCGTCATCAACAAGAACGAGAACGAGAACAAGAACTGCGGCTTCGAGGAATATGATTTCTGTTTTATCAACATTGATCATCACGATTGTGTTCGCGAACAATTTTAAGTTCACGAAAGCATCGACGCACGATTGTGAATGCGAATGTTGTTTACCAGGGACGTGCGACCAATTAGGGACGAATAAATACTTCTTCAACGTCGGCGACCCAGATTTATGTACGACGCTGATGTGTGCTGGAGAAGTCGCGAACTGCCCCGATATAGGACAGCATAATAGTTTAGGCATCAATCGAGCTACGTATACGGATTGCGAGTGCTCGTGCTGTAAGGATGATAAGTGCCCAACGTTAACGCAAACATCGTTCTTCGCTGGAACGAGAGAACAGTGTTCGACAAAAGCGTGCGCTTCAGAGTTTTACGGGTGCCCAGACCCTGGAGCGCACGCTTCGAGTGATTTGAATTTCGCCGTGTATGAAGATTGTACGTGCGGATGCGCGGATGACGCTACGTCTGAATTGAAATATAACAGGTTCGAAGCGACTTCGAAGAGTTTATGTACGAGAGCGGAGTGCGAGAGTCGATTTACGACGTGTAAGAGCAATTCTTTGGCGATTATTTCCGCTTGGTATACTGGCGTTGAAAGCGAAGAAGGTACGTTTGATTCTTCGCCATGGGATGCGTATTCAAACGGGCAAGTTAGGATTACGGTTGGGAGTAAAACGGTTACGTTATCTAAAGCCGAAGCAGCTGGTATTGCGGTCTCCATAATCGTCGTCGTTTTTGCATTTATTGCGTATTGTGGCTATCGTTTACATCAAAGACGAAGAGGGTATAGATGGATGGTTTTCGACCACGACGAAGAAGGAAGAATGATTGCGAGAGAGGAAAGAGGAAGCGACGATAATAAGAGAGAAATAGAACTATCAAACGCAGAAGGTGGTGGTAATAATGCTGCTAGAAGTAGTAGTAATACGGCGGCAACACAAATTATATCTTCTTTGCGAGATAAGCACGGTACTACTGACAATAAAGCGACTGGTAATAATGATCAAATGTCGCCTTACAAAGTTGATGGTTTTTAATATACCGGTACATTATATTATTACATTACATTAATTCTTTGCGCATATTCGCGAGCTCGTCGCGTAAAGATTCGGATAAATAAGAATCGCAGCCAAACTCGGCAATCATTTCGTCGTGCTCTTTCCATAACTCTTTTGTCGCCTTGGCGCCGTTATATCGAGCTCTGATTAAAGTATTTCTATTCGTGTGTTCGCCGCTTATGAATTCAACTACGTCTACTTTATAACCCAAAAGTCTCAAGATCAAAGCGCGCCAAGCATCGGTAACGTTATCGATTGTTCTTTGATATAATATCCCATGCGTTGCGATTGATTTCAACGGCGTCATCAATTCTGTTCTACTGTTTGTGCTTATCTTGATTCGTCTATGCAAATCTTGATGGCAGCATGGCGAACATAGAATGACTTTGGTATTCCAACGAACGGCGCGCGCTAAAGCTTGATCAGTTGCGGTATCGCACGCGTGCAATGCAATGCATACATCTACATCTGCATCATCATCGTCGAAAGAGATTTCCGCGTTTTCAATCGTACCTTGCACAAATTCTACTTCACTATCCCAACCAAGAGTTTTCGCCACTTTCTCGTTATGTTCTTTGCTTTGTTTCTTCACGTCGACACCGATGACGTTTGTTTCGATCGATTTCTCGTTCTTAAGGAACGAATACGTAGCAAATGTTAAATATGCATTCCCACATCCTAAATCTACGACGGTTATTTTCTTTTCGCGCGATATCGTCGATAAGCTCTGGTCGAGGTGATGTAAGAAAGCTTCGACCTCTTGATACTTTTTGTTCTTCGATGCTATAATTTTCCCATCAACGGTTGATACGCCTACGTGCACTAAGAACGGATCCTCCGCTCGCATTAAGCGTTTCTTCTCTCGATTATGCTCGAACAAATTAACTGTATTAGCATTAATTGTATTCCTTTTTGATTGAGGTTCTTGTTTTCTCACAAACGCGTCTCCGCCTTTCGTCACTCGAATCGAATACGAACTCTCATCAATCATCTCGACCAAGAAATTCGCGTACCCACAATCTCTTACTATGTGCATAACCACATCATCCGAATCGCTGTCGTTGCTACTATTATTACTGTTACGAATCAGTGGAAAATTCTTCGTGAACGATTGCGTGTCCGTAAACTGTACGAGTTGAATAGAATACTTCCCCTTGATCGAAACATATTTTAAATCACTTTTCTTATACTCTTGTGTCTTAGATCCATTTCGTCGCCCAGTACACGATATCCTCTTCACGCAAACATTCGATCGCTTACGTAAAGAGTTCGCGAACAACTCCTTGATCTCTCTCGCTAAAACGTTCCCAAAATCGACTCTGCCTAACGTCAACGCAGGAGCCGAAGAAGCCGAAGCCGCAGAAGAAGAGGATAATAAAGAAGAAGTATCCTCATCATTAATTAGCGAGGAAGCATCGAACGCATCAGTGCTACTGTCACGAACGCATAAATAAGTAGCGTCTCTATTATTCCTTCTCCTATCCACTTTACTCTCTGCAGCATCGGTATCGTTATTTCGCCCATTAAAACTACTCGTAACTAAGAACGTATTCCTATGATGACGAAGACGATGACGATGACGAGCATACAAAGAATTGAACATCTTCTGTGCCGATCGCACGATCGTATTACTGCCACTACTCATTCTATTCTATTAACGCCTACGAGCATTTAATACACTACGGTCCTCGTGGAGAACTTATTGCGAGCAGAACGCTCTACTGAAAAAGACGCGTCAAATAAAAATATCCAAAACGAACTCGTCAGTATAGTTCCAAACGAACACAGAGATGAGCCTCCTTAAGAACGTTTTGAAGAGACAAATCGTGCGTTCGAACGAACGAGCTGCTGCTTCTGCTCAATCTACGAGTTCTTCCTTTTCTTTTGCCACGGATAGTAAAGCATCGTGGAATGATTGGATATTCGCTCGTTCTGATCATTCTCGTTCGTTTCTTTTCGTGAAGACGAATTTCGTTGCTGCGACTATCGTCTGCAAGAGAACGTTTTCCTCTACTGCTCGTGAGATCAGTACACGTAATGCAAATGTTAAGACGAGCACGACGAGGAAGAACTCGATCGTGGAAGCCATGAACGAAGAAACGAAGATCTTGAAGGATCTCTCGAAATTCCGATTATCCATGTTCGTCGTGAGCACGAGCGCCTGTGGGTGTTTCCTGATGCTAGGCGATGGACGCGAGAGAGAACGCGCTTGCAGAGCAGACGATGATGACGATGGGAGAGTAGAACTAGGAACGAAAAAAGAAGAACAGGAAACGAAGGATGACTTGAATGATTATTATGGCAAATATGAGCAGTATATGGAACAGGCGAAGATAGTTTTAAACGTATCTATCGGGACCGCGTTGTGCGCGTTTAGCGCAAACTCGATGAACCAAATCATCGAACGCGAGCAAGACGCGAAGATGGCGAGGACGATGAGGAGACCTTTACCGAGTAAACGAATTAGCGTATTGAGAGCTGTTATGTTTTCCGTGACCTCTGGTGTAAGTGGTTGTTGGTTTTTGAACGAGTTCTGTAACGAACAAACGGCTGTTTTGGGGGGCGGGAACATTTTGTTATACGCGTTTGTATATACACCGTTGAAGCAAGTGCATTGGGTGAATACGTGGGTAGGTGCCGTAGTCGGGGCGATACCGCCGATGATGGGCTTTACAGCCGCGACGAACGCATTATCATTTTCGTCGTCGTCGTCGTCGTCAGATTCATTAGCAGGAATGATGAACACCGATAATAACGATAGCAATAAAAGAAATTCTTTATTAATGAAAGGTATGGTTCTTCCTTTAGCGGTTTATTTATGGCAAATGCCGCATTTCATGGCACTTGCGACGATGGGAAAAGAGGATTACATCAAAGGCGGATATAGCATGTTATCGCATCCGAAATATGATCCCCTTTTGAGAAGAGTAGCAAACGTCGCGCTTAGGAATTCTTTGATGCTTCTGCCGCTCGGATTTATTGCAACGAATGTTGGACTAGTCGCGAAAGATTCGTCGTTTCAATACGAAGCTGCTTTATTAGGCGCGCCGTTAGTATTGACGGCGTTACTATTTCGTCAAAAAGCAAACATTACTAGCGCGAAACGTATGTTTTACGGCTCGCTCGCGTATTTACCTTTGTTTCAGCTCATGCTTTGCATTCGAAGTCGTCAATCAATCACTAACGACGATGAAAATAATAATAACAATAATAATAATAATATTTTACGACAACAAGAAGGTGATGATGATGAAAGCTTATTCAATGACAAAAACGTCAACGCTTTTTTGAAAATTTTAATGACGCCAGTGATCGCTTTACACGATTTAGTCGCCGTCGATGAATCCTGCCCGCAAGTCGCCTTAGCTGAAGATAAAGAAAAGAACAACGATATGAAAGAGGAGAAATAGAAATAGAATTCATTTTTTAATTTAGAAAATTAGAATTAGTATAGAATAAACACACACACAAATGCACTAAATATAAATATATATACGGTATGTATTTAATAGCTCCCTCGAGGGGCTTGCCAATCCAATTTAATCGGTCGACCGCCCATGCACGGAGTATTATGCAACGCGGCGGCTTGATCGATTTCCTCCTTTTTGAAATCCGCGTAACCTTGACCGCGAAATTCGCCAGTATCTCTATTTTCTAACCAACGCACCTTTAACATCTCTGCGCCCGCGTTTTCTTTGAAAAACTCCCAAATAAAATCATCCGTCATATTAAAGTCCAAGTTACCCATGAACAACGTATAACATCCTTCCGGCTTCTCGCCCATTTCAGGGAATTTCTTTTGCGGTTTCTTATTACTATTAGTACTATTTTTCGTGAGATTATTCGATGAAGGTAACGTCTCTCCTCTTTCAGCAGCAGCAGCTCTTTCCTCGGCCGTATTCCCGCGTTGTTCCCAACGTCTAATCTTACACTCTCGTTTTAGAACGATTCTCCCAGAGCTTTCGACTGCTTTTTCGCGTTCTTCTTCGCTCGAGAACTCGACAACGCCGGCTCCCAAAAACTTCTTCGTAAGCTTCTCCTCCATCCATACAATTGATTTGATTTCGCCTATATCTGCAAACGCTTCTTTTAAAGAATCGTCATCTATTTGCCACGAGAGATTCCCCATGTATACTTTCGTGTTTGATAACGGGAACTCGCCAGGTTCTGGATGCGTTTTTAATGTTAATTCTTGTTTTTCATCATCGTTTTCTGCTTTATCTGAATCCGTGTTAGTAGTAGTCGTACTATTTCCGTTTCGTCGTCGTTCGTTATCGTCTTCTCCGTGATAATAATTTTCCTCTTCATCGGCGTCGGCGTCTGGTAACTCAAAATCTTCATCGAATTCGTCCTCTGTCGATTCTTTCATTTTCCTGACCTTCTTCGCCTTTTTCTTTGCCTGTTTCTTCATCTCTAGCACTCTCGCCTCTTCGCTATCGCTATATGCGCCATCTTTCCTCTTCATGCTCTTTCCCATCGTTCACTCTTTCAATAAACAAGCTTTTCTTCTTAAACCTCTTCTTCTTCTTCTTAAATAAGTTCTTAAACTTCTTCGCCGCCAAAAAAAAGAAGATCACGCGCAAACACTGCACACAAGAGAGAGAGAACACGCGTCTGACTATACTATACTGACTATCTTTCTCTCCTTTTTCTCTTTTCTTAGTCGCTAGTTTTGTAATCAACGGATGAGTTATCTGATTATTATTATTATTATTATTATTATTATTATTATTATTATTATTATTATTATGTACAACACCTATTATTATTAATCACGTTTTATGGTTTGCTGCAACGTCAAATCTCTGATTTTCACAAATCTCCAA
>Ga0209710_1001392_pt1 | contig 18660 bp, 18 predicted proteins | sample ArcticOcean_MG_C_5_FD_187436 | JGI IMG/M metagenome (GOLD analysis project Ga0209710, IMG submission 187436) | Marine microbial communities from western Arctic Ocean - ArcticOcean_MG_CB4_138 (SPAdes) (version 2) | ecosystem: Environmental > Aquatic > Marine > Oceanic | place: Arctic Ocean...
TGAAGGCACGTGGGTCGTGGGTTTCTTTACGGACGGCAGCGAGGCACAGCAGCCTGTTATCATGGGGACTTTGCCTGGGGTGCCTGCTAACTTACCTACGAAGGATTCAAATAAAGGATTTCAAGATGCTTCTAACGCTAACTATCCTAAGTATACCGAAACGGATGTCAATCGTCTGGCGGTGAATGAGAAGACGGACGATGTTGAGAGTAATCCTCATAGTACTCTCACGCTACGTAGAGCGGATCGAGACCTTGCGGTGGGTATTGCACAGATTGACGGAGTTTTTGATGGTGTGGCACCCATAGATAATGACCTTGATGTGACGAGCTGGTCTGAACCCGAAACTTCTTACAATGCAACCTATCCTCGTAATCATGTCTATGAGAGCGAAGGCGGACATCTAAGAGAGATGGACGATACGCCTGGCGCCGAGCGAATACATGAACGCCATACGTCTGGCACAGGATACGAAATTGGTCCAAACGGAACTCGAATCACAAGAATCAAAAAGGATAACTATACCATCATTACAGAAGACGACTATATGCACATACAAGGTACCGGCCGCCATACCATTGACGAAGGTCTACGAATACGAGTCAATAGTAAAGGGGAAGCAAATAACAACTATAACATAGAAGTCGGCCAGGGTTCTAACGTCAACGTAGAAGTCAATGGTGGTAACATCAACCTAACCACATTGGGGTCAGGTCAAGACGCTGGGGATATAAACATCAATGCCTCTCGTAATCTAAACATACAAGTGGGTAACAATATGAACATTGGTGTATCTGATACCATCACAGAAACAAGTAAGAGTAAAACACAGAGTACACAGAACACACATACACAGAACGCTTCGTTACATGACATCAATGGTAATCGTATCGACCTGAACTAGTGTGCTGGTGCAGTCAGATTCACTAGGGGGAAAACTTGGTTAAGACCCGCCAGTAGTCATAAGGGATCTGTTCGTACATAGACCGTTCTTTACTCAACTTTTTCCTATGGTTTTTTTTCGTACTTTTTTTTCTCAGGATTCCAACGGTCCTAAGTGGAGAGTTGTATAAGTATTAGTGTAGTCTAACAAAGGAGAATTATGAGCAATAAGGACACCTATAAAAGAAAACATCGATACCTAGACAATCAAATCAATACCCTCGAAAAACACAATTCATACAATCGAGCACTCATATCAGATTTAAAGAGAAAGAAAGTGCAGCTGAAACATAAGCATATCTCAAAGGAAAGAAATCAAGCAAGAGAAAATAAATACAATGCTTCTGAGTATAGGAAACGAGCATTATCTATGACTGCTTGACAAACTCTTTCATATGTGATATACTATACCTATGTTACACAAAATAAGCGAACTATGTAATAAGATAGACTCTATCAAAAAATACAGCGATACTCTTCGGAAGTTAAAGTATGGGGAAGATAAAGCCCCGGTCGAGGTCATTGATAATGTCATTGCGGAAATACAAGCGGAATGTCTGCTCATTGCAAATGATAAGTCTTCTTATACTACGAGTAAAACATAAAAAAAATCGGAAAAAAACTTTCACTACCTGCGAAGGTTATAAATATCTCTATATGAAAACATTTAAGCAAGTAGAGACCATTGACGCTATCTGTGAGTCCGTTTATAAAGACTTACCCATAACGGAGGCGTTGTATCAAGGTAAGAAGGTAAAACTGAATGACCCGATACGTGGTGGTAGTAAGAAGTTTTATGTGTATGTACAAAATGGCGATAAGGTAAAGAAAGTATCCTTTGGTGATACAACAGGTCTATCGATCAAAAGAGATAATCCTGCAAGACGAAAATCCTTTCGTGCAAGACATAGTTGTGATACGGCGAAAGATAAAACAACTGCAAGATATTGGAGTTGCTACCAATGGCGTGCCAACGCACCAGTCAATAACTAGAACTCTCCATGATTAATCCTGTTCTGATTCATAAGCACCTTATTATTCGAGCAGAAGCAAATAAAGTTCCCACAGACGAAGAAACATTAAGCAAATGGTTAAAAGACTTTATCACTTCTATTGATATGAAGATACTCATGGGACCTTATGTCAAGTATTGTAACATGGAAGGTAATCGTGGCATTACAGGTATTGCTGTGATTGAAACAAGTCACATTGCCATTCACGTTTGGGATGAACCGATACCGGCACTCATGCAAATAGACGTTTACTCTTGTGCGGCCTTTGACCCTTATAAGATTGCGGAGAAAATCAAGAACGACTTTGATGTTGTCAAGATTGATTATAAATATTTAAATAGAGAAACAGGACTTAAACCCATACGACTTAAAAAATAAAAGGTATTTCTATGCAATGTGTTGCCAATATACCCTACATTAAATGTTATGTAAAGAAAGAATATCTTTACGACCTAGAAAAAGGTCATGGAGAGTTTGAAGAATGTATTTTATTAGCAGTTAAATCTATGCAAGGTCGAGCACTTATGTTTGAAGCCTACCTACCACAGTATGGTGCTTGTTATGACAAGTTTCCTTTATCTGCATTTGTCTGGAAAAAAGATATCAAAGAAGAAGAACAACTACCTTTAAATGTGATTGAACTGTGGGATGCTTTTAGTTATGATATACAAGTATGGACCAAACGATTACTTAAAAATTGTGATGTAGATATAATGATAAAAGGTAAAGGTAAGATGTCTGGTGAATATCTATTTACAATTGATAATGTCCATAGTGATCCTAATATGATTAATGTAAGTCCTTCAGAAGTTCCTTCGGAACATAAACAATTCAATATCGGTAAGTTAGACAATGGTCAATTCTTTGCTCAACCTAACAATCGTATGTTATGGTATGAACAATCATTAACACCAAGTGAATTAAAGAAACCTGACTTCAAAGTATCAACAAAGTACTTCTTTTGTGAACAGGATAGTAAGTGGGTATTTGGTGATAGTGATGATTACTTTTATGAAGAAACGGAACGTAAAGACTAACTACCAATCAGATTTTCCTATTTCTTTACCAGTTTCTTTATCAATACATCTAAACCCAGCAAGACGATAATGTTTGCCGTCTTCTCCTAACCAATAATCACCTTTAGCCCAATATATAGGATTATCTATGTAATCAATAAAGACAGTATGCTTATCAATAAGTGCTTCTGCTTGTGGTCTACATTTTTGTGTTTCATCAAAAGGAAACTCTAGTATGCCTAATGTATATATTAATACTTCTATTATCTTCATATCTATATTATAACATTTTTTATTATGATAATCAAGCAAGTGAGGATCGGTATCCTTATAAGTATGTGTGTGCGTCTTTCAGAAACCACCTGAGCTCCAAGTAGCGAAAATCATATGATAAAGATAATAGTATTAATAGTAGTAGTAATAACAATGTATAGTTGTGGTATCAAACCTAAGATAAGTTGTAAGGTTGATACTATCAATAATGCTATAACTGAATGTAAAGAAAACCCTCAATTCGGAGTTGGAATATCTAAAGATTTTTAATTGGTCGGAGTGGCAGGATTCGAACCTGCGGCCCTCTGGTCCCAAACCAGATGCGCTACCAGGCTGCGCTACACTCCGTTATATGTTATTTGTTAATGCCGTGTAATAATCGAAGTGGGCGAAGTGAATCCCAAAACTTCTCTAATGCATTTACATTATTAGTAGGGTGTGTTTCTAGTTTCTTATTTGTACTAGTGCAACTTACACATAGTATTAATATAAATGATAATATTAATAGTTTACTTTTCATTCTTGATTATGTCTAGGATCTTGTTGTCGTATATATTCTTTATTAATTGTTGCCCACTCTTTTTCTAATAACAATGGAGATTTTTCTTTTTCATCTGAATAATCTCTTTCAATTATCATATCAATATAATGTTTGGCTTTTTCAAGGTCTTGTTTATTACCTTTACTACCATGCCTACAAATATACTTAATTGCATTGCCTTCAGCAAATGGTAATTGATTCTTGTTTATAAATTCACTAGGTTGTATTTTCATATTCTTATAGTGACTGCCACCTACTTGTTTATCGTATGGGTTGTTCATGTTATATCCTTATGTTATTGCTTGTTGTGTATTGTAAGTCTTACTTTGTAATAATGCTTTCACTATTGGTTTCAATAAGACTTTTTGTTTTCTACTAATTTTATAATCGTTATTACTTACAACTTTATCTTTAACCCATCTAGGTTCTATATTAAGTAATTTACAATACTCTTGAAATTGAGGATCATCACTCATAATCCAGTTGATGGCTTCTATCTTATGTTTAAGATATTTCTTACTTAAACCAGGATATCTTGCATCCTCAATTGCTTGTGTTAGTATTGCTGTAATAAAATTTGCTTCACCTTGTACTCCTGCTTCTATCATATTATATTCCCTCTCCTGCTACATATGGATTATCATGTTTAACTTCTTCATCTGAATCAACTTCATCTGAATCAGCTTTTCCACCATATAATATTCCTTCACTAAATCCTGATTCTTTAAATCCTGATTCTTTTTGTGCCCAAAATTCAGCATAAGGAATAAATTTATCTTGTTTATAATCGTAAACTTGTCCTTTATATACAGTAGATTTCAATTCAATTTCTTTTAATTGAATTAAGATATCTTTTGCGTTATCTAAATTGCCATCGTCAATATTATCAATTGCATTTTGAATAACATCAACTTTATTATTATGTCCATTAATGTACATTTTTTTTCTCCTTATTTGTTTTCATATTATATTCCTATTCCATCTAATCTATAATCTATAACTGGTACAAAATCATAGGCATATTCATTATCAGGTAATGTACCTGACATTTGAACATTACAATCATTTGCTTTTCTTTTATCAAAGAAAGTCTGTAAAGTTTTCTTCAAGTTTGTTGCCATTTGTTCGTGTATTGAAACATCAAACTTAGCAAATAAAGTACCACACACAATGGTACAATCAGTAGCACTTTCAGCTAACGCAAGTTTCATTATATTTTTTCTCAATTGTTCGTTTGTCATAATGTTTTCTCCTTTTTATTGTTTATAATATAAATTCTCGTTTAGTTTCTTAATCAATTTACTTTGATTAAACATTGTCATAGTAGGGTTATCATATACTACTTTATTAACATTGTCAACTCTTTTTATTAGGAGTTGAATTCTTTGTTTTTTTTCTTTTTCTTGTGAATAGATAGAACCGATCATAGTGGTAGTACCTAACAAAGCAAAAACAAAACCAATTAGAAAGTTATTTGCCTCAACAGATCCAGTAGCAAATATCATAAGAACTAAACCAATTATTCCTAAAAATACACTCATGTTTTTAAATTTAATCATTTAATTCCTCAGCAATTACCTCATCAACATTATCAAAATCAATTTGAACCATATCAAGGTTTGGTATACTCAATATATTCATTCTAGCTGTTTCGTAATCAATTGATTTATCTTTTAGTTTTGAGATCAACTTATCAATTTGATCTGTAACTGTATCTGTGATATAATCTTTTAGTTTTTGTGACATATTTTATTCTCCTTTATTGTTTGTTTCATAATATAAGTATATTCTATCATAATTTTTGACGTTTGTATATAGCACAAAGTGTCGCAGTTAATAGAATCATTGTTTTTATTTGTTTTTCTCATAATATACATATATAATACACTAAAAACCAATAGATTACAAGAAAAAAATGGAGTGAAATGGGTAAAAAATTAAAATGTTGCAAAAATACAACAAAAAAAGAACAAAAATAGAACATTTTAAAGATTTTCCGACCTGGTCCTAGGAACCAGGCCGTGCATCCAAGTTTTTCCGTCTCCATCAAAACTTGTAACTACATTATATCATTTTTGCAAGGTTTCGTCAAGCACTTATAAATAGTTATTATTAAATTTATTAGTTATCCAAAGGAAAAAAACTATGTACGAATATAAATGTATAATTACAAAAATAGTTGACGGTGATACTGTTGACATTGACCTAGATTTAGGTTTTGGTGTTTGGCTTAGAGATGAAAGAGTAAGACTCAATGGTATTGACACTCCAGAATCAAGAACATCTGACAAAATTGAAAAAGTATTTGGTCTGGCTGCCAAAGAAAGATTAAATTCACTATTAGGTGGAGAAGCAATCTTGTTATCACAGGTAACAAAGGGTGGAGAAAATATGAAAGGCAAGTTTGGTCGTATTCTAGGTAACTTTAGAACTATGAACGGCGAAAATGTTGCTGACGTATTAATGAACGAAGGACACGCTGTTGCTTACAACGGTGGTGACAAAGACAACGTTCAAAAACAACATCTACTTAACAGACAAAGATTAATTGATGAAGGAAAAGTTCCTACACCAGAAGGTATGTCAAAAGTTAAAGGTGCGTTCAATGAATTCAAGGCAACTAAGCCGCCATTAAAGAAAAAAACAAATAAAAAGAAAAAGTAACATAATATAGGAGGACGCTCCAATGAAATATCTTAAAAAAATATTTGATTGGGTTATTCGATCATATGAATCTGAAAAACCTGAATTTAGACCAAAAAAAGTTTATAAAATAAAAGGTAGAACATATTACCTAAGGAAACGGAAAGAAAAATTAAATGCCAGCAGTAACTAGAGTAGGATTAGATAGTCATGTAGGTCACGCAAGTCCTACCCCTAATCCTTTTCATCAAACAGCATATGCCACTGGTTCGTCAAATGTTTTTACAAATGGGGCGGCAACTGTTCGTGTAGGAGATACTACGGCGTGTGGTGATCCTGCGGCTGCAGGAAGTCCCAATGTTTATGTGAATAATATTAAAATACATAGATTAGGTGACGCAACTGCTGGTCATGGGAGTTGGGTTGCAAATGCTTCTGCTTCAGGTTCAGATAATGTATTCGCAAATGGATAATATTGTTATAAATAGTAGTAGGAGAGATTAAATGGCAAGTTATGACGCAGGTACACTAACAAATCAAAGTAAAAGAAGTGCGAGAATCTATAAAGATTTAAATTTAGATTTTCAACAGAATACTGCTACTAAAGATATTCAAACATTGTTTGATGTTGAGGCAGTTAAAAGAAGTGTACGAAATTTGATTAACTTAAATCATTATGAAAAACCTTTTCACCCAGAAATAGGGTCTAATTTAAGAGGTATGTTATTTGAATTAATAACACCTCAAATGACTCATGTTATTGGAAAACAAATAAGTCAATTGATAGAAAATTACGAACCAAGATGTAGATTAGTTCAGGTGGCTACAATGCCAGATTTAGATAGAAATGGATATGCTGTTTCAATATCTTTTTATGTTATTAATAATCCTGAACCAGTAATAGTCGAATCATTTTTAGAAAGATTAAGATAATATGGCAACTAAATTAGATATATCACAATTAGACTTTGATGGAATCAAAGATAATCTAAAAACGTTCTTATCACAACAGAACGAGTTTACTGATTATGACTTTGAAGGATCAGGAATGAATATTCTATTAGATGTCCTTGCTTACAACACTCACTACCTTGGTTACAATGCTAATATGTTAGCAAATGAAATGTATCTTGATAGTGCTGACCAAAGATCAAGTGTTGTGTCATTAGCAAAACAAGTTGGTTACACTCCAAAAAGTGCTACATCTTCACAGGCAACAATTGATGTTGTTATTAATAACGGAAGTGGTTCATCTGTTACTATGTCAAGAGGAACAAAATTTACAACCACAGTTGATGGAACAAATTATTCTTTTGTGGCAAATGCTGATATAAGTATTTCTCCACTAGATGGTGTTTACAAATTTTCTAATTTGGTAGTTTATGAAGGTACATATCTAAACTATAAGTACACAGCAAACACAAGTGACACCGATCAAAGATTTATTATACCAAATGATAATGTTGACACTAATACTTTAACAGTTAAGGTGCAAGAGTCTTCTTCCGACTCTACAACAAACACATATAAACTAGCAACTGGTATTACAAATATAGATTCCGCATCTAAAGTTTTTTTCTTACAAGAAGTTGAAAATGGAAGATACGAAGTTTACTTTGGTGATGGTGTTTTAGGAGAAGCAATCGCTGATGGTAACATTGTTATACTAGATTATATAACTTGTAATCGAGATGAAGCAAATGGCGCTAGTTTATTTACATTATCAGGAACAGTTGGTGGTTTTTCAAATGTAACTATTACAACAATTAATAATGCTAACGGCGGTGATGCTCCTGAAACAATTAAATCAATTAAGTATAATGCACCAAGAGATTATACAGCACAAGATAGAGCTGTTACGGCAGACGATTATAAAGTTCTAGTTAAGAGTTTATATGCCAATACTCAATCAGTTCAAGTTTATGGTGGTGAAGACGCTGCCACTCCTGACTATGGAAAAGTTTATATTTCCATTAAAGCAAAATCAGGTTCTAATTTAACAGAAGTAACTAAAGAAAGTTTAGTAAGAAGTCTTAAATCATATGCTGTTGCTTCAGTAACACCTATAATTATTGATCCTGAAACAACTTTCATAACGATTGCAACAAATTTCAAATACAATTCTGGTTTAACAACGAAAGATGTATCAACACTACAAACAAATGTAACGGATGCTATTTCAAGTTATAACACAGATACATTAGAGGATTTTACAGGTATGTTTAGATACTCAGCTGTTACTAAAACAATTGATGGTGCTGATACTTCTATTTTATCTAACATCACAACTGTTAATATGTACAAGTTCATTACTCCTACTTTAAATTCAGGATTGAAGTACACTCTTTCATTTAATAATGCATTTTATAACCCTCACTCTGGTCACAATACAAGTGCTGGTGGAATTGTTAGTTCAACAGGATTTAAAATTACAAATGATGATTCATTAAATGAACATTTTTTAGATGATGATGGTGCAGGTAACATAAGAGTTTATTATTTAAGTGGTACTACAAGAATTTACACAGATTCTACTTTTGGTACTATCAATTACACAACTGGAGAAATAATTTTAACTTCTGCTCACATAACAAGTATATCAAACGTTGATGGTGCGACTAGTACTCGAGTAAGAATAACCGTTAGACCAAATTCAAATGATATTGTACCTGTAAGAAATCAAATATTATCAATTGACTCAACTAACTCAACTATAACTGGATCAGTAGATACAATAGAAAGTGGTAGTTCACAAGCAGGAACATCTTATACAACAACTAGTAGTTATTAGGTGTTGATTAATGGACATTAAAAAAACAAATAAAAAAAAACTATCCACACTTGTTAGACAGCAAGTTCCTGAATTCGTTTTAGAAAATCATCCTAAATTTACAGAATTTCTTTCATCTTATTTCCTATTCATGGAATCTGCTGAATTAAATTTAGATACACTCACAGATATAGATCAGATACTTTTAGAAACAATAGGTACAGTAGATAGTTATGTGCTACTTAATCAAACAACTAAAAATGGATTAGATGCAGGTAATAAAATTGTAGATGAACAAAATACGTTCGGTGGTTCTTTTCGAAAAGGTGAAATCATTACAGGTTCAACATCTGGTGCCACATCAACTGTTCTAGCAGAAGATATCATATTAAATTCAAGATTATTTGTTTCAGCAAACAATGGATGGATAACAGGAGAAACTGTTACTGGTTCTACTTCAGGTGCAACTGCTAAAGTTGGTAAGTATCGTGCCAATCCAGTAGAGAACATTCAACAACTTTTAAACTATTCTGATCCTGACCATACGATAAGTGATTTCTTATCTCAAATGAAAGAGGAGTTTCTTAATACAATTCCTACAGATACAGATGACTCTGTAAGTACAAGAAAACTAATTAAGAACATTAAATCTTTATATAGAGCAAAAGGTACTGCAAAAGCACACAAGGCTTTTTTCAGAATACTATTTAACGAGAATTCAGAAATCTATACTCCGTCAGATGATATGTTGAGAGTATCAGATGGTTCTTGGAACGTTCAAACATTTATTCGTTGTACTCAAACAACATTACAATCATCAAATGATCCTATCTTTTTAACAGGTCAAACAATTACACAAGCAAATGATCCTGCTGACACTAATGTAAATGAAGCAACTGCGATTGTAGAAAGTGTATTAAAATTCCAAGAAGGTACTACACAAATTATTGAGATTTTGGTTAATACGGATACCGTAGTAGGAACTTTTGCAACCGGTGCTACTGTAACTGGTATAAGTAATGCAGACGCTGACCTAACAATTGGTGTAACTGTAACACAGGCATTAGCAACTGCTGTAATTTCAAATAATGGTAATACATTAACAGTTGGTGATGAAGCAGTTTTAACTGGCGGTGCAGGTGCTGGTGCTAGAATTCAAGTACGAGATATATCTGGTGCAGGTGTATCTGAAGTTATTGTTGATGCTAGCGGAGCAAATTATTTAGAAGGAGACATCCTAACATTTAGTTCAGGAACTGCTGAGGCAAAAGTTGCTATTGTTAATGGTGGTTTTGCTCCTGAAATAGGAAGTTTAAATATTCATGTTGAATTAGAATCAGGAACAATTACGGGTGGCGGATCAGGTGATTTACTATTCGAAGATGCTGTTGATAATGGTCTTGGTGGTAAATTTTTAGATTCATCTTCTAGTATACAAGAATTCAGAATTAGAGTTGAATTAGAAAATGAAGATGGTGGTATATTATCAGAAGAAACAATTGGATCTAATTATATTTACATTGTAAATCAAGATAGTGAACCAGACATACCTTACAATATGGAAGCTGAAGATCATATTGTATTAGAAGATTCTACAGCTTCAGAAGGAATTATTGGTAATAAAATAGTTCAACAAAATGCAACAGGCACAGGTGATATAACAGATGTGAGAATGATTGCAAGTGGTTCTGGTTACACAACTTTACCTACCGCAACAATTGATGGAACAAGATTTATTGGATTAGAAGGTGCAACAGATGACGGAACAACTGATTTTAGTCGTATTGAATTTGAAGATGGTGGAAGAATATTAAACGAATCTACTTTTGCTGTATTAAATGTTACTGGTGCAACTGTAATACCTTTTGGAGATGATATAGGTAGAGCAACATCATTATCTATTATTGAACATGGTATCAATTATACATCAGCACCAACTTTAGTGTTTCCTCATTACGCTGTGCTTAAAACAGTTTCAGGAACAATATCTACAGGCGAAACATTTACTTCAAATATAAGTGGTGCAACAGGCACAGTAGTTGACTATACATCACCTCTTTTAAAATATACAGCAACAACAAGTGAATTAGTTGAAGATGATACAATATCAACATCTGGAAGTCAAACTGCTGTTGTGGCAAAAACAGATCCATTAACCGGTACTGCAACAATAGAAACACTTATCACAACTGCTGGAAGATATATAAATCAAAATGGACATATTTCTGAAGGTTCTAAAAAAATTCAAGACAGTTTATACTATCAAGATTATTCTTATGTTGTAAAAGTTGCACAATCAATTAATAATTGGAGAGATTCTTTAAAAAGAGCTGTTCACCCAAGTGGTTTCTATGTAACGGGAGAAGTAAATATTCAAACACAACTAGCAGGTGGTGTTAGACAACCAGTTGGTGCTACATTGTCTTCTGGATTATTCTCTGGTACTTCAGACGCTCCAATCTACATGAGATTAAATACATTGTTCAATACTATCTTCAGCAGAAGAACAGGAGTTGGATTTAAATTTATGAGTAATGCTGCACAGTTAGATGGTAAAACTTTAGTATCATCAGCAGTTGCAAGAACAGGTAGTCCAGTAGAAGTTCATAATGATTATAGAGATACAAGTACAAATACTGAAAAAGAATTAAATCTATATCCTGAAACTACTTTGGACCTTGAAAGAAGAAGTAGAACGAATTTTTACACTAATACATCTTATTCGGTTAGAGATACTGCCGTTAAGAATGGATATGCATATGCAGGTCCTAGATTAAATACTTTAAATACATTTGGATTGTCAGCATATGCGGCGAATAATGCAATCACCTTAGAGGGTGGTACTGGTGCTGGAGAAATATTGCTAGAAGGTGCAACAGATGGCAATTCTGGTGTATTACAAAATGACGGATCAGAATCTTATAGTACTTCTATGAGTTCATGGGCAGATTTAAGATTTACAGGTACTTTAAATACATCCGTTGATGGAGAAACTATCAGATTGTCTGATTTAAGTGGTAGTACTTCAAATAAAAATGCTAAAACTAATTTTGCATTTCCAACAGAAGTCAGTAAATCTACATAGAAAACTCTTATAAATAATAGAAAGAAACATTAATATTTAATGGGAAAAAAACAATGGCAGCTATAATAACTAACAAATTTAGAATAAACAACGCTGAGCAGTTTGTTGAATCTTTTTCAGAAACAGCTGCTACAACGTATTACCTATTCATAGGAAGATCACACTCTTGGGCTTCAGACGTTGACGCACAAGGCAATACAATTGCAGAAGGAACAGACGCTTCTCCACCTACACCAAATGATGATGTAGCTTCAGAATTCTATAACTATGATGATATGTTAGGGGCAAAAATTATTGCTTCAACAGACGTATCACATTCTATTCCAAGAAGAAACTGGACAACAGGAACAACTTATGATATGTACGAACATAATATAAGTTCCGCAAATGCTACAGCAAGTGGTGCTACAAATCTTTATGACGCTACTTTTGTTGTAATGAATAGCTCTTATGCAGTTTACAAAGTAATTGAAAATGATGGTGCAACTGCTTCAACTGTTGAACCAACTTCAACTTCAAACTCAATTTTCACGACATCTGATGGTTATAAATGGAAGTATATGTATTCTTTAACATCTGCTCAAACTTTAAACTTCATGTCAACAGATTTCATTCATGTTTCAACTGACTCTACTGTATCAGCGGCTGCCGTTGATGGTGCATTAGACACAGTTCTAGTTGTTGCTGGTGGATCAAGTTATACAGTTACAGGTGGTGGTTCTTCAGGAACAATTTCTGCTATCCCAATTCGTGGTGATGGTGCAAGTGGTGTTGCTTCAGTAACAGTCGCTTCTGGTGCAATTACGGCCGTTTCGGTTACAACTGCAGGAACAGGATACACATATGCATATATTCGTAGTGCTGATGTTATTGCTGCTACAGGCGCTGGTGGTGCTGGATCAGCGTGTAATTTAAATGTAATTATTCCACCAAAAGGCGGTCACGGATATGACGCTCTTAAAGAATTAGGTGGATTTTATGTGATGATGAATAAGTCACTTGTTGGTCTTGAAGGTACTTCTGATATTGGTGTTACCAATGACTTTAGAAGAATTGGTCTTGTAAGAAATCCTACAAACTTTGGAACAACAACTGTTGCAAGTGCTGACACAAGAAGACAATTATATGCTACTGTATTTTCTTCTGTATCAGGAACATTTACTGCTGATGAAGAAATAAATCAGGCAAGTACAGGTGCTGTTGGTAAAGTTGTAGAGTATGACGCAACAAATAAAATTCTATACTGGTATCAAACTAGATTTCCAGATGTTGGAACAGATACGAATGGTAATCAAACTGCTTTTAGTGGTGCAAATGCAATCACAGGAGTAAGTTCAAGTGCTAGTGCAACTCCTAATACAAGTAGTTCAGCAACAGTAAATGCTGTTGTATTTAGTTCTGGTTATTCAACTCCAGAATTAGCATATGACTCAGGAGATATAATTTATGTGGAAGAAAGAAGTCCTATAACAAGGGCGTCTGACCAAACGGAAAACATTAAACTAATAATTGAATTTTAAATAATAAGGAAATAAATGCCAAGTAAAACTGATTTTAATGTTAGTCCTTACTATGACGACTTTTCAGAAGATAAAAAGTTTCATAGGGTTATGTATCGACCAGCTTTCGCTGTTCAAGCAAGAGAATTAACAACCCAACAGACAATATTACAGAACCAAATAGAATCATTTGGTGACCATATGTTTAAGCATGGGTCTATGGTGATTCCTGGTCAAATATCTTTTGACAAAAATTATTATGCTGTTAAATTAACTTCTTTCAATGGGACATTATCATTATACAACGAAAATACATTAACAGGCGGAACATCTGGTGTTGTTGCTGATGTTGTAGGATTTGTTGTAACTGATGGTACTGATCCTGATACATTATTTGTAAAATATAGAAACTCTGGTACTGATAATGTTTCTACTGTTTTTACTGACGGAGAAATAATTACAAGTGGACAAACTTTAGCTTCAACAGCAATCGTTTCAACTTGTGTGACTGGTTCTGCTGTAAACATAGACGCTGGTACATATTATATTAATGGATACTTTGTTAATGTAGATCAACAAACTTTAGTACTAGAAAAATATTCAGACACTCCGAGTTATCGTGTTGGATTAACAATTGTAGAAAATTTTATAACTTCAACAGACGATACAACTTTATTAGATAACGCAACTGGTTCATCAAACGCAAACGCAACCGGTGCTCACAGATTTAAAATAGATTTAACCTTAACAAAATTAGCTTTAACTTCAACTGCTGACGCAAGTTTCGTTGAGTTAATGAGAGTTGAGAGTGGTAGAGTTCAAAATAGAGTTGACAACACAGAGTACAGTCACCTTGAAGATACTTTAGCAAGAAGAACATTTGATGAGTCTGGTGATTATACTGTTAAAAATTTTGATTTAGATATAAGAGAACACTTAGTATCAGGAGCAAATCGTGGTATATTTACTTCTGATACAACTTCACCAGATGGTAATGTTGCTGTTGAAAGTAAATTAGCATTTGGTCTTGGTCAAGGTAAGGCATATGTTAAAGGATATGAAATTACAAAAATAGGAACAACTTATATTGATGTAGATAAGGCAAGAGAATTTGATACTGCTAGTGGCTCAACAACAAGATTTAATATTGGTTCTTATATTAATGTTAAAGATATTTACAATACACCTGACATTGGATTTGTTTCTGGAGAAGCAGAAGCATTTAAATCAGTTAGACTAGTAGATGAGGCACATGGAACAAGAGGTACTGTTTATGCTACAGATATACCAAATGTTTATGACATTGGTCGTGCAAAGTCAAGAGGTTTTGAACATAACGCTGGTTCTGCAACTGGAAACTTTTTATCTTCGGTAACTGTAACCGATACAAAATTCAAACATTATCTATTTGATATAGAAATGTTTGTCCATGTTAATGTAGCAGGCGCAATGTCTGGTGCTCTTACAACAGGTGATATTTTAACTGGTGGTACTTCAGGTGCAACTGGTGTAATTGAAAGTCTTTCAACTGCTGGTACGGCAACTATTACTGGAGTGACCGTTGCTGATCCTCCTGTTGTAACTTGTTCTGGTGGTCATAACTTTACTGAAGGACAAACTATTACGATTGCAAGTGTGGTAGGTATGACAGAAATAAACGCTAGTCATACTGTAAAAAATTCAACTGCAACAACTTTTGAATTATACGGTCTTGCAACTGCAACAAATTCAACACCGGAACCTACTGATGGTAGTTCTTATACAGCATGGGCATCTGGCGGTACAGCAGTTCATACAGTTATTGTTTTAAACAATATTAAAGGTGAGTTTACTCCTGGCGAAACAATTACTGCACCTACAAATACAAGAACAGGTACAGTTCAATTTACTGCTTTTGGATGTAAAGGATTTGAACAAAAAGAATTTAGTCAGACTAAAGGTGTTTCAATGGCAGGTAGTCCGACATTTACTGCCAACGCTGCATTAGATTCAACTTATGGTTCTGTTATAGAATTATCAGGAACAGTTTCAACTGTTAGTGCTACTGAGTCACAAGGTAGTGTTGTTATGGATGGAACGGATGCTAATGGGGCAAACGCTAATGACTCAATAATTTTAGAAGACGCTACTGAATCAAGTAGTATTATATTTTCCATAGGTTTAGAAGCGCCCGCTGATTTATCAGATAGATTAGTTGGTTCTGGTACTAAATTTTTAACTGACTTTAGAATTGGTGATACTATCGAGTTTGTTGATGATGGTGGTAGTACGGTTACAAGAATTGTAGAAAGTATTTCATCTAATACTATATTGGAAACTTCGATTGGTTTAGGAACTGCAACTGCAACATCTAAAACATATAATAGATTAAGAGCAAAATTACAAGACGCTGATAAAAATATTGCTATATCAAGATTGCCTTATGATGTTGTTAAAACATTATTGACAGCTGATAATGCTAGTGTTAGTGATACAAGTTTTAAAATTAGAAGACAGTTTGTTGCCACTCTATCAAGTTCAGGAACTGCAACGATAACTGCTGGTACAAATGAAGTCTTTACTGCATTTACAGAAAATGATTATTCTGTTTCTATAATGACAACAGGCGCTGGTGCTACTGGTCTTGCAGGTGATGTAATCACACTTTCAACTGCTGATGACTTTACTCTTGGTGGAACACCAACTGGTAAAACATTAGCAATTAATTTAGGTAGTGGATACAATGGTCACAAAATTAAAATTCTTGCGACAATTTCTTCTTCAGTTGTTGGTGCAAAAACAAAAACAACTACTTCTACTACTAAAACAGTTGATACTGAAGCACTTGCAACTTCAACTTATATTAATTTAGGATTTGCTGACGTATATACTTTAACAAGTGTTTACATGGCAGCTGACTTTAGTACTGCTGCGGATTCAGATGATACAGATATTACCGATAGATTTACTTTAGATACAGGACAAAGAGATAACTTCTATGATGTTGGAAGATTAGTTTTAAAACCCGGCGCTCAGTTACCATCTGGTAGACTATTAATTTCATTTAGTTATTTTGCTCACGGTACTGGAAACTTCTTTAGTGTAGATAGTTATTCTGGTTTTGATTATGGATCAATTCCTGCTTATACTTCAGATGTAACTGGAGAAAAATTTGAATTAAGAGATGTATTAGACTTTAGACCAAGAGTTGATAACGATTCAACAATAAACGCTGGAGATAAAGATAGACAATTTAGTGGTACTGGCGCTTCAGTAGTTGAAGTAATGAAAGTCAATACAGATGTTACAGCAGATTTAGAATTTTACCTTGCTAAAAAGGCAAGAGTTTATTTAACATCTTCAGGATTGTTTAGAGTTGTTTCGGGCGCTTCATCACTTGATCCTTCATTCCCAGAAGAATTAAAAGATAGTATTCATTTATATGATGTAACTATACCACCATACACATTTAGTACAAGTGATGTAGGAATAAAAGCTGTAGATAATAGAAGATTTACAATGAGAGATATTGGTAGAATACAAAGACGTGTAGAAAATATAGAATACTACACTCAATTATCTTTATTAGAATCAGATGCTAAGTCAATGCAAATTCAAGACGCTGATGGATTTGATAGATTTAAAAACGGTATTATTACAGATAACTTTACAGGTCATGGTGTCGGAGAAGTATCTAGTAATGATTATAAAAATTCTATGGACATTGCAAGAGGTGAATTAAGACCTGCATTCCATCAAAACAATATTAACTTAATAGAATCTGATTCTGTACTAGCAAATAGTACTGCAATGTCAGATACTATTAGAACAACAAACGGTTATCAAAAAACTGGTGAGTTAATTACTTTACCATATACTGAAACTGCATATGTGACTCAACCTTATGCAAGTACAACCGTTAATTTAAATCCATATGATACAATTGATTATATAGGAAATATATTATTAACTCCAGACAATGATGAGTGGATGGCAACTGAAACTCAACCAGAATTAAGAGTTGATCTACCAAATGTATATGACACACTAACTAATCTCGCTTCAGCGGGAGTATTAGATTTAAATCTTGGTACAGTTTGGAATAACTGGAACGATACTTGGACGGGTGTTAGAACAGACACAGGTAATATTTCAGGCACATCAAGAACATGGTGGCAAGGTGATACTTTATTAAGAAATAATACAACTTCTGTATCTCAATCTGAAAGAGTAGATAGAACAAGAACAGGAATTAGAACAGCACTTATACCAGGTGGTGTTCAAGAAACAAGTTTTGGTAATAGAGTAGTATCAGTAGGATTTGCTCCATTCATAAGATCAAAAGATATTACATTTAGTGTTAATTCTATGAGACCGTTGACAAGAATATATCCATTCTTTGATGGTATAGATATTTCAACTTATGTCACTCCAACAGGTTCATCAGCTGGTGCAGCTTTAACAACAGACGCTGCTGGTTCAGCTTCAGGAACATTTGCTCTTCCTGATCCTGGTGTTTCAGGTAATCCTAAATGGAGAACAGGTGCAAGAGCATTTAGATTAACTTCAAGTTCAACGAATAGTCAAACTGTTTTAATAACTTCTGCTGAATTAGACTACACAGCAAAAGGAATGATTCAACAAGTTCAAGGTACAGTTGTTTCTACAAGAGAACCACAAGTACAAAGAACAACTACAACAGAAACAACTTCAATTCAAGTTGCTGTTGAAAGTAGAGTGATTAGTTCTATTACACAGTTTGCTGGTCGTAGAGATCCTGTTGCTCAAGCATTCTACGTTGACCAAGAAGATGGATTATTTGTGACAAGTATTGATGTATTCTTTGCTTCTAAATCAAGTTCTTTACCTGTGACTATGCAATTGAGAACAATGGTAAAT
>Ga0209710_1001395_pt1 | contig 18622 bp, 18 predicted proteins | sample ArcticOcean_MG_C_5_FD_187436 | JGI IMG/M metagenome (GOLD analysis project Ga0209710, IMG submission 187436) | Marine microbial communities from western Arctic Ocean - ArcticOcean_MG_CB4_138 (SPAdes) (version 2) | ecosystem: Environmental > Aquatic > Marine > Oceanic | place: Arctic Ocean...
AAAATGTATGAATGGATGGGGTGAAGTATTTATGATAGTAACTGCTAATGGTGATGTTCTTCCATGCCATTCTGCAAGAGTGATTCCCAATTTAGAGTTTCCTAATGTTAATGATTCACCTTTAAAAAGAGCCTGGTACGATTCACCAGCTTTCAATAAATTTCGTGGCGATGATTGGATGCAAGAGCCATGTAGAAGTTGCTCTGAAAAAGAAAACGATTTAGGTGGCTGCAGATGCCAAGCACTTTTATTGACTGGAAATGCAGAAGGCGCTGATCCAGTTTGTTCAAAGTCTCCAGATAGACATATAATTGATCAAGCAATAAAAGATTCTCAAAATCCTGGTGTTGAAGCTAAACCTATTATATTTAGAACAAATGCAAATTCTAAAAAAATAGATAAGGGTGATGAAAAAGATAGGCTAGCAAAATTTCACGCTACCCCTTAGTTGCAATCAAGCTAAGGTAATATGAGCCTTTTTCTTAATCCAAGAGTGATTGCACTAGCCGCTTTAACATCCGTAGCTCCGTTTGCTATCGATACATACTTACCAGCATTCCATATTCTCTCAGATGATTTATCAGCTTCTCCAGAAGCAATACAACAAAGCCTTACTTTTTACCTACTCCCTTACACGCTAATGCTTTTATTTCATGGCCCAATTTCAGATGGAATAGGGCGAATTAAAGCTATGCAGTGGGGTTTATTATTATTTTTCTTTGCATCTATTGGTTGCGTATTTTCAACGACAATTGAGTCATTATGGTTCTTTAGGGCCTTACAAGGAATTGGTGGTGGTGCTGGTAGTGTCGTTGCAAGAGCCATGGTAAGAGATCTTTATGAAGGTGCGGAAGCTCAGAGGGTTATGGCTACAGTTCAAATTCTATTTGGGATAGCTCCGGCAATTGCCCCCATGATAGGAGGGCTTCTTTTAGGTTTTCATTGGCAAGGTATATTTGTCTTCTTAGCTCTCTATGGTGCAGTTGCAATGTTTATGGGTTCAAAAATACTACCAGAAACAATGAAAAAAAATATGCTGGTCCCAATTTCATTTAAAAGCATAGTCGAAAGATATAAAATGTTATCAAAAAACAAAGAATATATTTTATTAATACTCTCTGTTTCTGCAAATTTTTCAGCATTCTTTATTTATGTATTAGCAAGCCCCGTTTTTTTAATTGATCATCTGGGGTTTACTACCCAACAGTTTGGTTATTTATTTATACCAACAGTAACTGGAATGTTGGTCGGTTCTTTTATCGCAAAAAAAACTGCAGGGTTTGTAAAGCCCTCCTTAGTTCTTAGATTTGGTTATTATTTTATGTTTTTTATTGCATTATCTAATTTGTTATTTTGTAGCTTTATGCCCAATAACCCAATTTTTAATATTGGTTTTATTGCGCTTTATAATATTGGTATGGCCTCTGTTATGCCTATTATTGCGCTAGCTGGATTGGATTGCTTTCCTAAAATTAGAGGGACTGCAGCTTCAGGACAGGCTTTTACACAAATGCTATTTGCTTCCATTGTTGCTGGATTTTTAGTGCCCATTCTTTGGTTCTCAACATTTGGACTGTCGATTGGATTGTTCTTTTTAATTAGTTTTGGTTCTTTTACAATTACCAGAACAAAGTTATGGAAATCATAATAGCTTCTTAGTTTTGACTTTTGGTATATTTATTCTTCGATTAGCAGTTTACGCTTATCAGCTGCACCATTAAATTTATCTGCATCTGGAAGTGGATCTTTTCTTGCAGTTATAACTGGCCATACCTTCGCTAGCTTTGCATTAATTTCTATATATTCATGTTGATCTTCTGGAACATCATCTTCGGCAAAAATTGCCTCTGCTGGACATTCTGCAACACATAAAGTGCAGTCAATGCATTCTTCAGGATCAATTGCCAGAAAGTTTGGACCCTCAACAAAACAGTCAACAGGACAAACATCAACACAATCTGTGTATTTACACTCAACACATCCCTCAGTAACTACATATGTCATCTTTTCTATTCCTTTATTCTATTTAAATATATTTTATATAAATTTTTATTCTTATTTTTATTCTAATCCAATAGTTGAATCATTCCTGCACCTACTGTGTGGTAAGTTGATTCATCTACAATTATAAATGCTCCAGTTCTTCTATTTTTATCATAGCTGTCAGCGATGAGTGGCTGGGCCAATTTAAAAGAAATACTTGCGATATCATTTGTTCTAAGCTCTGTAGCATCTTCTGAATCAAGAGAATTAATATTTACCTTAAAGTTAATAGCTAAAATTTTCGCCTTAGATGTTTGAGACGCATGCATCAGCAAATAAGTTCTATTAGATGAAAGAGGAGTTTCAGATAACCAACAAACCATAGCTGTGAATTCTTTAGTAGCGTTAATAGAATCATTACGATGCACCAACATATCGCCTCTTGATATATCAATTTCGTCCATCAGTGAAACTGTAACTGACTGTTCTGGTATTGCTTCTTCAATTATTTTTTCACCAATTCTAATTTCTTTTATTGATGATTCATGTCCAGAGGGTAAAACTTTGATTTTGTCATTAACTTTCAAAAAGCCAGACTCAATTCTCCCCATAAAGGCTCTAAAATCGTGAAGGTTTTCGTCAGCTAATCCCCCAGGTCTGCATACATATTGGATAGGAAGGCGTAATGATGATTCTTTAATATCCTCAGTAGTATCTAGATTCTCTAGTAAGTGAAGAAGGGTTGACCCCTTGAACCAATTCATCGAATCACCTCTATCAACAATCATATCGCCTTTAATTGCAGACATAGGTAAAAAATTAATATTCATAGGTCCATTTAAAGAGGATATATTTTTTTCAAATTCACTATAGTTTGTACAAATAGATTTATAGGTATTTTCGTCATAATTGATTAAATCCATTTTATTGACAGCAACTATAATATGCTTAATTCCGAGTAATTTTGCCAAATAAGTATGGCGTTTGGTTTGCGTTAATATTCCTTTTCTTGCATCTATTAGAATAATTGCTAGTTGTGCAGTAGATGCAGCTGTAACCATATTTCGTGTGTATTGCTCATGGCCAGGAGCATCAGCAATAATGTACTTACGTTTACCAGTACTAAAATATCGGTATGCTACATCAATTGTGATTCCTTGTTCTCTCTCAGCCTGAAGCCCATCTGTTATCAATGAAAGATCAATATCTGACATACCTTTTTTCTTTGAAGTTTTTTCAATTTGACTTAAGGTATCAGTTAAAATTGTTTTAGTATCAAATAGAAGCCTTCCTATTACTGTGCTCTTTCCATCATCAACACTTCCACAAGTCATAAATCTTAGTACAGTATCATCTGTAGGTTTTTGCATTTTAAAAGTATCCTTCTTTTTTTCTTAGTTCCATTGATGCTTCAGAAACTTGATCATCAAGACGCGTAGCACCTCTTTCTGAGATTGATGTTGATGCTGTTTCTAATATTATTTTTTCAACTGTATCTGCCTCACTCTCTACTGGTGCCGTACATGTTATATCTCCAACAGTTCTAAATCTAACCATAATATTCTCAATTACTTCATTTTCTTTTACAGGAGTTATTTTAGTAATTGGAATTATAGAGCCAGATCTTCTAACGATTTCTCTTTTATGTGCAAAATAGATATTAGGTAATTCTAGGTTTTCTCTTTCTATATATTGCCAAACATCCATTTCTGTCCAATTAGATATTGGAAATGCTCTAATATTTTCTCCTTTATGAGTTTTAGCATTATATAAATCCCAAAGCTCAGGCCTTTGATTTTTTGGATCCCATTGCCCAAACTCATCACGAAAGCTCATTATTCTTTCTTTTGCTCTTGCCTTTTCTTCATCTCTTCTAGCTCCACCAATACAGCAATCAAATGCATGCTCTTCAATAGCTTCCAAAAGTGTAATTGATTGATATTTGTTCCTAGGCTCATCACTAGATTTTAAAACAATAGTACCTTTTTTTATAGAGTCATCAAGCGAAGCTATTATTAATCTCTCACCTAAGTCATGAACTTTTTTATCCCTAAAATTAATTACTTCAGAATAATTATGACCAGTGTCTATATGCATCATAGGAAAAGGAAATCTCCCAGGCCTAAAGGCTTTTTCTGCAATCCTTAATAAGCATAGGGAATCTTTCCCTCCCGAAAAAAGTAGAACTGGATTACTGCACTGTCCTGCAACTTCACGCATAATATGAATAGCTTCTGATTCTAACCAATCAAGATGTGTTAATACTTTTTTCATGACTCACCTCCTTGATTGTGGAGACCACATTCTCTTTTTTCATCTACTTTCGTTGGATCAAAATAATCGAATTCATTTTCTAAGCCGTGTTCTTCCATATATTTTTCAAGATTTTTATCTGACCAGTAGTAGAAAGGACTAACTTTTAACAACCCATCATTTGTTTTAGTTATTATATCTATATTATTTCTGAATTCAGTCTGACCTTGTCTTAAATTTGTCACCCATAAATCTGGTTTAATTTCCTGCATAGCCCTTCTAAAAGGCTCTAGCTTAACTTGCTCGGTAAATTCTTTGTGTTTTGGATCATCTATATCAGGCACTTTCCCCATAAATATACTTCTATGGGCAGAGGTATGTGAGGGTACATATAATTTTAAATTTAAATTCAAAGAGGAAATAATTTTCTCAGCATAGATATAAGTTGCTTTAGTGTTGTATCCGGAGTCGCACCATACAATTTTTATGTCTGGCATCACCTCTACACAAAGATGGATTATTGCAGCCTCATAAGGTCGAAAGTTTGTAGTTAATATAGGATTCTTACTCTTACCTAGAGCCCATTCTATTATTTCTGACGGCGCTTTCTTTCTTAACTCAATATTAAAATTTGATATTTCTTGATTCATTTTTTTTACCATCTTCCCTTAAAATATTATCGTTTATTACGCTTCCACGCTGGCTCTACAATATCAATCGCGCCTTGATAAGGCTCACTAAAATCATCTAAACCTTTTATTGCGTCCAATGCATTACGACCTTTTTTTACAAGATAGCTATTAAAACCAGAACGTTTAAGAAAAAATATTTGATCTCTTAATATATCTCCAATGGCTCTCAGCTCATTCTCAAAATTATATTTATTTCTCAGCTGATTACCAATAGAAAAAATTCTTCCATCTGCAAATTTTTCCACATTAACAGCTATCAAAGGGAAGTCGTTTAGGTCACCAATTAATTCAATATACTTATCAATCTCTTCGTGTGTTGAGAGCCATATACCAATTTCTTTTTTTTCAACTCTTTTTTTTAGCCTATCTTGGTGGAGAATAAAAACCTTCAATGGTAATAAAATTTTACCTGTATCTGAAAAAATTGTCTTACTTACCTGTTCTTTTGTTGGGTAGTCTTCGCCTGACAACTTAAAGGCAACTACCTTACCAGCTTGCATTCTAATTATTTCTTCCACTTTGGCTAAATCAACTATTAACCAATCATCCTCAACTATCTGTTTATTTTTAATTAATTGTGATGTCATTCAACAGCCTCTGATTTCTGATAAATATAATCTTTAAATGGTTCAAGACCTATTCGTGAAACACAGTCTATAAATATCTCTTCTTCATGCCTATTGACTAAATAAACTTCAATAATTTTTTTAATAATCAAAGGCATTTCCTCAGCAGTAAAAGAAGGCCCAATTACTTTTCCTATACTAGCAAAGTTACCCTGATTGCCACCAAGTGTTACCTGATACCATTCACCACCATTTTTATCAACGCCTAAGATACCAATATGCCCCACATGGTGGTGGCCACATGCATTCATACAACCTGATATGTTTAGATTTAACTCTCCAATATCATGTAAATAATCCATGTCATTAAAGAGGTCTTGAATGGATTGTGCAATTGGAATACTTTTGGCATTAGCTAATGAGCAAAAATCACCCCCAGGACAGCATATAATATCGGTTAAAAGACCTATATTTGGTGTCACCAAGTGGTGCTCTTTGGCTTTACTCCACAAATCATGTAATTTGTCTTCCTGAACATCCGCTAGGATTAAATTTTGCTCATGGGAGACTCTAATTTCACCAAAGCTATATTCATTTGATAGATCTGCAACCGCTCTCATTTGAGATGATGAAGCATCTCCCGGAGCTTTACCTGTTTCTTTTAAAGAAAAGGTAACAGCACGATAACCTTTCTTTTTGTGAGCATTTGTACATTTAGATAGCCACTGACCAAAAGCTTTTTCATCTGTGTAGTCACATAGATTATTTTTTATATTTTTTTTGTAATTTGGTTCAGAAAAAAATTCTCCTATCCGATTAAGCTCTTCTGTATTTATAGTATTCGGACCATCTTTTATATATTTCCATTCATTTTCAACTAGTTCTTTAAATGCATCTATTCCAAGAGATTTTACTAGTATCTTGATTCTGGCTTTGTACATATTATCCCTTCGGCCATATAGATTATAGACGCGTAATATTGCTTCACAATATGTCAAGATATGTTCCCATTCAAGTTCATTTTTTATAACAGATCCAATAATAGGTGTCCTACCTAGCCCACCACCAACCCAAACTTTTATTGCCATTCTTTTATTTTCATTTATGAAAAATTCAAGACCAATATCATGACATTGCACAAGTGCACGATCCTTTTTTGAGCCAGTAACGGCAATTTTAAATTTTCTTGGAAGTAAGGCAAATTCAGGATGAAACGTACTCCATTGGCGGATAATTTCTGCTATGTGTCTAGGATCAATAATTTCATCTTTGGTAACGCCAGAAAATTGATCTGTAGTAATATTTCTAATGCAATTACCTGAAGTTTGGATTGCATGCATCTCTACCTCAGCTAACTCTCTTAATATGCTTGGAGTTTCTTCCAACTTCGGCCAATTAAATTGAATATTCTGTCTTGTACTAAAGTGACCATATCCGCGATCATATTTGTCAGAAATATCAGCTAATTTATTAAGTTGCTTTGATGATAAAAGACCATAAGGTATGGCAACTCTTAGCATTGGTGCATGTCGCTGAATATAAAGTCCGTTTTGAAGTCTAAGCGGCCTGAACTCTTCATCTGATAATTCTTTACTTAAGTAGCGATCGAGTTGGCCCTGGTACTGGTCTACCCTTTCGTTAACTATTTTCTGATCAATTTGATCGTATTTATACATGTCAAACCTTTTGTTACTTAATTAATTGAATACCAACAATCAATAAAACAATGGCTAAGATGTAACGTAACCATTTTTCATCAATTTTCGAACTTAAATTACTTCCTAACCATATCCCTGGTATTGAACCTATTAGTAATGATAGCAATAAGTAAGTATTAACTGTACCCAAATTCCAATGCCCTAGACCTGCAAAAAGAGTTAATGGAACAGCATGCGCAATATCAGTACCAACTATTTTCTTTATACTCATTTTCGGATAGAGCAAAAGTAGAGCAGTTACACCCATAGCTCCTGCACCAACAGAGGTTAATGTAACTAGCACTCCTAATGATAAACCTAATAGGATTGTCAGAATAGAAGTATTTTTCGAATCTCTTATCTTATGCAAAGCTGTTTTTTTAGATATTAGAGGTTGAAATATAACAGCAATGGACGTTAAAATTAATGCCAGTCCTAAAGAAAAATTAATAATTTTTACATTCTCATACGCGTATAAATCAATTCCTTTTAAGTAGTAAGTCATTAAGAATGATGCTGGAATACTTCCAAACATTAAATTCCTTACAATCTTCCATTCAATATTCCCCAAGCGAGAATGAGAAATAACTCCAGCTGATTTAGTGATCGATGCGTATAAAAGATCTGTACCAATCGCAATAGCAGTTGGAAACTTAAATATTAATACCAGAAGGGGTGTCATTAATGAGCCACCACCAACACCAGTTAAGCCAACTAAAAGCCCAACTGCAAACCCTGAAAAGATGTACTCAATACCCATATAAATTTAACTTTATTCAATTGAATTGGAATATACCAGATTTTGATATACTATTTTAATAATAAATATTTCTATCAATATAACTTTTAAATATATGAAATTACAACAATTAAAATGTGTTTACCAAATAGTCCAAAATGATTTTAATATTTCTAAGGCTGCTAAATTCTTAAACACGTCCCAACCTGGAGTTAGTAAACAAATCCAGCTCTTGGAGGGTGAGGTAGGTATAAAAATCTTCCAAAGGAACGGTAAGAGATTAACCGGACTGAGTAATGCTGGAAATGATTTATATAAATCAATCTCAGCAATTATTAGAGAAGTCTCTAATATTAAGAATATCTCTCATGAATATGAGAGTGATGATACCGGATCCTTTACTATCGCGACGACTCATACACAAGCAAGATACAAGCTACCAAAAGTGGTTGAGGCCTTCGTTAAGAAATACCCTAAAATTGATTTAAATATTCACCAAGGAGATCCATCTCAGGTTACCGAGCAAATTTTAAAGGGTGATGCTGATGTTGGAATAGCGACTGAATCAATCGGACATAATGAAAATATTATTTGTATACCCTGTTATTCATGGAATCGAGTCTTAGTTTTCCCAAAAAATCATGTACTTTCAAGTATTAAAGAAATTACACTGCAAAATATTGCTTCATACCCAATGATTACATACGACTATGCTTTTACAGGTAGCACTATTGTCTCAAAGGTTTTTAAAGAAGCAAATATAAGTCCTAATATTATGCTTACTGCAATTGACGCGGACGTAATAAAAACTTATGTAGAATTGAATTTGGGGGTTGGGTTGATTGCTGAGATGGCATATGATAAAAATAAAGATTCAGCTTTGGAGAGTAAAGATGTTAGCCATCTATTCCCAACAAGTACTACTTATATCGGCATTAGAAAAGAAACGTTTGTGAGGGGCTATGTATATGAATTTATAAAAATGTTTACCCCTGACATCACTGACTTTAATTTAAGAAATTTTTTAAATAAATAATTTAAGTAATTGTATCCAGTTTAATACTTGGGGGATTTAATCATTAAGTAAAGCTTATTATTTAATTAAGTAATTATCTATTTACCTTAACCTTAAAACATTTTAGAGTTAATTTCACTATTTAAACAATATAAAAAGGCCAACTATGAAATCAGACTTAGACATAGCAAGAGAAGCAAATTTAATACCTATCAACGAGATTGCAAAGGAAATTGGCATTTCTCAGGATGCCTTGCTTTCATATGGCCCATATATAGCCAAAATTGATCCCAATAAAATTAGTGCCCAACCTAATAAGAAATCAAAGTTAATATTAGTTACAGCTATGAGCCCAACTCCAGCAGGAGAAGGTAAAACAACTACAACTATTGGCTTAGCAGATGCTTTAACACAATTGAAAAAGAAAGCTTTGATTTGCATACGAGAGCCTTCCTTAGGGCCTGTATTTGGAATGAAAGGAGGCGCAACAGGTGGTGGGTATTCTCAAGCTGTTCCTATGGAAAATATCAACCTTCATTTCACAGGAGATCTTCATGCAATCACTTCAGCTAATAATTTGCTAGCAGCGATGATTGATAATCATATCTTTCACGGGAATGAGTTAGGCATTGATAAATCAAGAATATCATTTAAGAGATGCCTGGATATGAATGATCGAGCACTGAGGCATATTTCAATTTCTGGAAATAACTTAGACTATAAAACTGGATTTGATATTACTGTAGCAAGTGAGATTATGGCAATTTTTTGTTTAGCAAATTCAATTGATGATTTAAGTAAAAGATTGGGTGAGATTGAAGTTGCAAAAAATATTGATCCTAAAATGGAACCAATTCTTGCCAAAGACATTAAGGCTAATGGAGCAATGACGGTGCTACTTAAAGACGCTTTCATGCCAAATTTAGTGCAAACCCTAAATAAAACACCTACACTTATTCACGGCGGCCCATTTGCAAATATTGCGCATGGCTGTAATTCCTTCATTGCAACAAAGATGGGGTTAGATCTTGCAGATTATGTTGTAACTGAAGCTGGGTTTGGCGCAGACTTAGGAGCAGAAAAGTTCATTGACATAAAATGTAGAAAAACTGGGATTACACCTGATTTGGTAGTTATCGTAGCCACTATTAGAGCTATAAAATTTCATGGCGGAGTAAAGAAAGAAGATCTTAATCAAGAAAATTCAGAAGCGCTAAAGGATGGGTTTAAGAATCTTGAAAGACATATTAACAATTGTCACCAGCAGTTTGGGTTAAATGTTTTAGTAGCTGTTAATAAATTTCAAAGTGATACTGAAATTGAAATTAAATTTGTGGAGGATAAGGTTAGAGACTTAGGTTTTGAAGCAATTTTGTGCGAGCACTGGGAAAAGGGCGCTGATGGGGCAGAGACTCTAGCTTTGGCAGCCCTTGATTTGGTTAATAAACCATCTGAATTTAAGTTTTTATATAAAAATGAACAATCTTTAGCATCGAAGATAGAAACAATAGCTAAAAATATTTATCATGCTGACGAAGTAATATATGAAAATGAGGCTTCCGAACAACTCAAAGAGTTGGAGTTAAAATACTCTTCATTTCCAGTTTGTATTGCTAAAACACCTTACTCTTTTTCGAGTGATCCTGAATTAAAAGGCGCTGCAAGCAACCATAAACTAAATATCAGAGAGCTTCGATTAGCCAGAGGAGCAGAATTTATTGTAGCGATATGTGGCTCTCTTATGACTTTACCAGGGCTTCCTAAAAAGCCAGCAAGTGAAATGATTGGTATAAGTGGCGATGGATTAATTGAAGGGTTGAGTTAAATCCAGTTAGTAATTATAAAACCAGGGTTTTCTGAGTTAATTGAAAGTAAATCTAAATTTATTGGTTATGGGTTAATTGGTAAATCTAGAGACGAGTTTCTTTTAGAAATAACAAAAATAGCTTCTGAGCATTCTTCAGCTGGCCACATTGCATTTGCTTATCAAATCAAGACGGAAAATGGTGTTGATTCATATTTTAAGGATGATGGAGAGCCCAATGGCACAGCTGGAAGACCATTACTCACCATTATAGAATCAAAAAATCTTGTAAACTCTGGTTTAGCCGTTGTTAGATATTATGGTGGTATAAATTTAGGCACTGGGGGATTAACAAGAGCCTATAGCAAGGCAGGAATGAAGGCTTTCACAAATTCAACTCTTGAGAGTTATATTCATTTTATTAATTATAAATTAATCATTAACTACAATGTTTTAGATAAATTAATTAATGTAATTTATAGGAATAAAGGTACTATAACGGATAAGGTATTCGCAGATAAAGTTATACTTCACATTTCACTTCCTCTTAAAGCTGAAAAAATTATCAGAGAAGAGTTTAAAATGATTAATATGTCCTTAATAAATTAAGCAAATATAGTAATTAGGTATTTCTTTATCTGTTAATATTAAATTAATCAATTGAATATGGAGCTATAAAATGAAATTAGAATCTATTGCACTGCATCATGGTTACGAATCCGAAGGGACAACTAAAGCAGCAACAACTCCTATTTATCAAACGACATCATTTACGTTTGATAATACTCAGCATGGAGCAGATTTATTTGATCTGAAAGTTGAGGGAAATATCTATACTCGTATAATGAACCCAACAAATGCTGTTCTAGAGAAAAGGGTAGCAGAAATGGAGGGTGGCATTGCAGCTTTAGCCTTAGCTTCTGGTATGTCAGCGATAACTGCTTCGATTCAATGTATTACTCGTACCGGGGATAATATCGTAAGTACAAATCAGCTGTATGGTGGAACTTATAACTTATTTGCCCATACATTTCCCCAGCAAGGAATTAATGTAAATATGGTCGATGCTTCAGATTTTGATGCAATTGAAGCAGCAATCGATTCGAAGACCAAAGCGCTTTATTGTGAGTCTATTGGTAACCCATTAGGCAATGTTGTAGATTTAGAAGAATTAGCAAATATAGCTCACCGACATAACATTCCATTAATTGTCGATAACACAGTACCTACCCCTTACCTATGTAAACCTTTTGATTTTGGAGCAGATATTGTTATTCACTCCCTAACAAAATATATTGGCGGCCATGGAACAACTATTGGTGGAGTAATTGTGGATTCTGGCAAGTTCGATTGGGCTAAAGACGCAAAAAAATTTCCAATGCTTAATGAGCCAGATCCTTCTTATCATGGAGTTGTTTATACCGAAGCTTTGGGCCCTGCGGCATTTATTGGTCGATGTAGGGTTGTACCCTTAAGAAATACAGGTGCAGCACTCTCACCTCATAGTGCTTTTTTAATCATGCAAGGATTGGAAACATTAGGGTTAAGAATGGAAAGACATTGCGAGAATGCCTTGGCTCTAGCTAAATTTCTAAAAGCAAATTCACAGGTTAGTTGGGTTAATTACGCAAGCTTGGAGGATGATAAATATAATAAAGTTTGTAAGAAGATAACAAAAGGTAAAGCGTCTGGCATTATTAGTTTTGGTATTAGTGGAGGTATTGAAGCTGGAACAAAATTCATAGACGCCCTTCAAATGATTTTAAGATTAGTGAATATAGGGGACGCCAAGTCTCTTGCATGCCATCCTGCCTCGACTACTCATAGACAATTAAGTCCAGAAGAATTAAAAACCGCTGGGGTAAGTGAAGATATGGTCAGGATTTCTGTAGGTATCGAACACATCGATGACATTATCGCTGATGTTAAGCAAGCACTTGAAGCATCTAAATAAAAATGATTATTGAGAGTCTTCTATTAATAATTTTAGCTATTTGTTCAATTATTTTATGGAAGATTTCTCAAGTCAATAAAGATGAAGATGTTTCGAAAGTATTAGAAGGAAAACATCGTGAAATGCTTGTCGATATAAATGATGCCCTAAATAAGCTTTCAGACAGGCTTCATAAAACATTATCTGAACAAGGAAAAACACAACAAGAGACCGTCCAGTCGTCACTAAAAAATACTTCCTTGCAACTAATGGCGAGTGTCGAAAGTCTTACTAAAACTGTTGATACAAGACTGCAAGAGATAACTGGTAAGGTACACGAAAGACTCGAAGAGGGATTCAAGAAAACTAATGCCACCTTTGTCAGCGTAATGGAGAGGTTGGCCACAATCGATGAGGCTCAAAAGAAAATTGATGGCCTTACAACTAACATGGTGAGCTTGCAAGAATTGTTAGGCGATAAAAAATCAAGAGGGGCTTTTGGGGAGCTTCAATTAGAAGGTCTTATTAAAAATATCCTACCTCCAGATTCATTTGCGTTGCAACACACATTCAAAAATGGTTTAAAAGCAGATTGCGTACTATTCCTTCCTGAGCCAACTGGTACTGTGGCTGTTGATTCAAAATTCCCCATGGAAAATTATCAAAAAATGTTCGATGTATCTAGATCAGACTCAGATAAAGCTAAAGCGCAAAAACAATTTAAACTAGATGTACGCAAACATATCAATGACATAGCTACAAAATATATCATTCCTGGAGAAACTTCGGATGGGGCCGTGATGTTTATTCCTGCAGAAGCAGTCTTTGCTGAGATTCACGCATATCATCCAGAATTAATCCAAGACTCAATGTTAAAAAAAGTATGGTTAGTCTCTCCAACTACCCTAATGGCTGTATTAAATACAGCTAGAGCAGTTTTAAAAGATGTTGAAACGAGAAAGCAAGTTCATGTTATAAAGTCTGAGCTTGGGAAGCTAGGAAAAGACTTCGATCGTTTTGATACTAGAATGAAAAAATTAGCTGATAATATTCGCTTAGCACACGAAAATGCTCAAGATGTTCATGTTTCCAGCCAAAAAATTTCAAAAAGATTTTCACAGATTGAGAGAGTAGAGTTAAAAAAAGATCCAGATGAATTATTGGAATTTGAAGAGCAGATTGTAGATGACAAGAAGCAGGAAAATGAAGATTAATATACTTTTTTTCGCAGGAATTCGGGAGATGTTTGGTGTCCATAAAAAATGTATTGAGGTTGAAGAATCTAAAAACTCCCCAGATAAATTATTAAGATTCTTAATTGAAAAAGAGCAGGGCTCCTGGGTTGAGCTTTTAAATTTAAAAAACTCAATAAGAGTTGCGATTAACCAAGAAGTTTCTGATTGGGATGCTGTTTTGACGGATGGAGATGAGTTAGCATTTTTTCCTCCAATCACAGGAGGTTAAATGACAATCTGTATTCAAAAAGAGCTGTTTGATATTGAAAAAATAATTTCTAATTTAAGGAAAAATAAACCCACTATAGGAGCTATTGTTTCTTTTGTTGGTTATGTCAGGGACTATAATAAAGATATAAACACAAAAAAATTAAAACAAATGGAACTAGAACATTACCCTGGCATGACTGAAAAAGCTTTAATTGAGATTGAATTAAATGCTAAGTCTAGATGGGCTCTTGAAGATGTTTTTATAATACATAGAATAGGAAAATTACTCCCATGTGACCCTATAGTTGCAGTTGTTGTTGCGAGTCAACATAGAAAAAATGCATTTGCGGCTTGTGAATTTATTATTGATTTTCTAAAAACAGACGCCCCTTTTTGGAAAAAAGAAATTTCTGATCAAGGTGAGCTATGGGTACAAAATAGAGCTGAAGATAATCAAAAAAAAGCTAGCTGGAATTTAGGAAATGAATAACAAATTAACAGATTTTTTAATTATATTAAATATCAACAAGGCTAAAATATATGAAGCTTAATAAAGTTGTTTTTCCAGTTGCTGGTCTGGGATCCAGGTTTTTTCCAGCAACGAAAGCAACACCAAAAGAAATGCTACCTATTGCAGATAAGCCATTAATTCAGTATGCAGTCGAAGAAGCTTTAGGTGCAGGATTTACAGAGCTTATTTTTGTTATGGCTAAATCAAAAACATCTATTAGGGATCATTTTGATGGCAAGTTGAGTACAGAATTATCGAACTTAACTGAAGAAAAAAAAGAATTATTAAATAAAATGAACAAGATAATCCCTCAGGGAGTTTCATGTAAATATATTTTTCAAGAAGAGCCTTTAGGTTTAGGGCATGCTATTTTACAAGCGAAACCACTTATCAACGATGAACCTTTTGCTGTTATTTTAGCTGATGACTTGATTGACTCTAAGACGAGTGCTCTAAAGCAAATGGTAGGCTTATATGACGATAGAAACTCTTCGATTATTTCCGTCCAAAAAATCGATAAAGCTAGCTCTATTCACTATGGAATAGTGTCGATTGATGAGGGCTGCCAAAATAAGATGAAATTGACTGATATTATTGAAAAACCACTACCTAAAAATGCACCATCTAATTTAGGCGTAGTAGGAAGATATATTTTCTGCAATAAAATATTAAAATTCTTAGAAAAAATTTCTTTTGGAGCAGGGAATGAAATTCAATTAACGGATGGTATCAGGTCAATGCTATCGACTCATTCTGTGTATGCTTATGAATTTGAAGGAATAAGGTATGATTGTGGGGACAAATTAGGCTTTATTAAAGCTAACATTGAATATGCTCTAAAAGATAACATTTTTGGTGGTGATTTAAAGAATTACTTAAAGTCACGTTTAAAAAGATGAATACTAAAGAGTTAATATCTAAATCTTCTCTTATATATTCCAATAAACAAATTGGTAACGCAATCGTAAATATTGCTGATAATTGTAATTCAACTTTAAGAGGCGAGGAAGTTACAATCCTTCCTGTTATGAATGGGGCCCTTATTTTTTCTGGACAACTAATTCCAAGATTAAATTTTAATTGTGTATTGGATTATATACACGCTTCAAGGTATTCAAATAACCAAGGCCAACCAACCGTTAATTGGATCTATAAGCCAAAAAAGGATTTAATAAAAGACAAAATAGTATTAGTCATAGATGATATTTTAGACGAGGGCTTAACGTTAAACGATATCAAAAAAAATCTTATTGACATGGGGGCTAAACAGGTTCTAATCGCTGTCCTATTTGACAAAAAAATAGATAAAATAAAACCAATTAAGGCTGATTTCTTTGGGTTAGAGGTACCTGATGCTTATGTTTATGGTTTTGGGTTGGACTTTAAAGGAATAGGGCGTAACATCCCTCATCTTTATGCACAAAAATAAATATAATTTAGAATCCTAATGTCAAAAAAGAAAATTAAAATACGGGATAACGATCCCGAGTCTGAACGAGAGATAAATTTGTATGACAATCCAATTCCTAGTCGGGAATTGATTCTGCAAGTTATGTCAGAACACGGAGTTCCAATTAAGAAAAAAGAGCTACTTGAGATATTGGAAATCAACGATGATGAAATAGCTATTATTGAAAAACGTTTAAGAGCAATGGCTCGTCAAGGACAGATTTTAATTAATAGAAAAAATGTTATTTGTATTTCGGATAAGCTCAATCTTATTGCAGGAAAGATTTCAGGACATCCAGATGGTTTTGGCTTTCTTATTCCCGAAGATAAAACACAGAAAGATATCTTTCTGACTCCCAGAGAGATGAGTCAGGTATTCAACAATGATCGCGTAATGGTTCAGGTTACAGGTCAAGATCGAAAAGGAAAGATGGAAGGTAAAATTGTTGAAATTTTAGAGAGAGTTAATACGGTATTAGTTGGAAGAATTGTTCAATCACAAGGTGTAACCATTGTTGCTGCTGAGGATAAGCGAATCTGTCAGGATATTTTAATACCCTATGAATCAGATATGAAAGCAAAAGTTGGTCAAATCGTCGAGGTAGAAATAACCACTCAACCAAGCTTTAAGTCTAAACCAATGGGAAAGGTAATTAGTATTCTTGGAGATTATAAAGATAGCGGCATTGAGATTGAGATTGCTCTAAGAAAACACAGCCTACCTTACAAGTTTAGTAAAAATGTTCTTGATGAAGCTGGTAAATTTGCACCTGATGTCAAACCTTCAGATTTTGAAGGCAGGAAAGATCTTAGAAATTTAGCTTTGGTGACTATTGACGGGGAGACTGCTAAAGATTTTGATGATGCAGTTTATGTCGAGCACAATGGGGAGAATTGGCGTTTAGTTGTAGCTATAGCTGATGTAAGTTCTTATGTTCAACCAACAAGCGAACTAGATCTTTCAGCAGCTGAAAGAGGAAACTCTGTTTATTTTCCTAGAAGAGTAATACCAATGTTACCCGAAGCGCTATCAAATGGGTTATGTTCTTTAAAGCCAAATGTAGATAGACTTTGTATGGTTTGCGATATGGTAATTGATTCAAAAGGAAAGGTATTGTCTTATGAATTTTACCCTTCAGTAATGAATTCCAAGGCAAGACTAACGTATACAATTGTTGATAAAATTCTAAACCATGACGACAAACCTCTTAAAGATGAATTTAGTGCCGTTGTTCCTGATCTAGAAAATTTACAAAAACTTTACCAAATAATGTTAGGTGAGAGAGAGAAAAGAGGTGCTTTGGAGTTTGATTCAACAGAAACATCTATTGTTTTTAACGATGAAGGAAAGATTGATTTTATAAAGCCGGTTTTTAGAAATGAAGCACATCGAATAATTGAAGAATGTATGCTGGCAGCAAACGTGTGCGCAGCAAAATTTTTAATTGAAGATAATATTGATGGACTTTTTAGAAATCATGAATGCCCTTCTGAAGAGAAGCTTGAGAATTTAAGAAATTTTCTAGCTGAATTTAGTTTGTCACTGCAAGGTGGAAATAAACCAACTCCTAAAAATTACAGAGATTTAGTTGAAAAAGTATCAAGCAGGCCTGAAGCGCATCTTTTACAAACAGTTTTATTAAGATCCATGCAACAAGCTGTCTATAGTAATAAGAACTTAGGGCATTTCGGGCTTGCTTATGATGCTTATACACATTTTACTTCGCCAATAAGAAGGTATCCAGATCTTATTGTTCATAGAGCAATTAAAACTAAACTATTAAATAAGCCATTTAAATTAAAAGATATTACAAAGATTGCTGAGCATTGTTCTGGATCGGAAAGAACTGCAGATGAGGCAACACGTGATGTTGAGTCATGGCTTAAGTGTTACTTTATGCAAGATAAAGTTGGTCAAATTTTCGAAGGTACAGTTGTAGGAGTTACTGGATTTGGTCTCTTTATCGAATTAGATGACGTATATATTGAAGGATTACTTCATGTTACAGAGTTGGGTAATGATTATTTTACTTATGATAAAAATAAGCATGCAATGATAGGTGAGAGAACTAATTTATCCTACCGCTTAGGAGATAGGTTAAAAGTTAAGGTAGTAAGAGTTGATCTAGAAACTATTAAAATTGATTTTGCTTTAGAAGGTGCGGAAGCTAAATCTAAGACGGTAAAGTCTAAAAAGAAAAAATTTAATCACTTTAAGAAAGCTAAAAGAAAATGAGCGCTGAGCAAATAATTTATGGCTTTCATTCCATTACTAGCCATATAAGAATGGACCCATCATCCATAAAGGAAATTTTTATAGATGAATTTAGAACTGATGGTCGAGTTAACGATTTGATGAAGTTAATCGGAACGCATCAAATTAAATATCATTTATCTAGCAAAGATAGATTAGACGGATTTATTTCAAACCAAAAACATCAAGGAGTTGTTGCAATAATTCGTGAAGTAAAAAATAAGCATGTAACAATTGAAGATATTATCGAATCTGACAAAACCGACCCTTTTTTATTCTTA
>Ga0209710_1001398_pt1 | contig 18591 bp, 16 predicted proteins | sample ArcticOcean_MG_C_5_FD_187436 | JGI IMG/M metagenome (GOLD analysis project Ga0209710, IMG submission 187436) | Marine microbial communities from western Arctic Ocean - ArcticOcean_MG_CB4_138 (SPAdes) (version 2) | ecosystem: Environmental > Aquatic > Marine > Oceanic | place: Arctic Ocean...
GTTTCAACCATGTTTTAAGACCTAGGTCTGCCACTGGAGCTTCAAGTTGTGAGTTTGGAATTCTTTTGAAAGAACCACCTTGTTTGTTACCACCGTTTATATCTTCATAAACTGATAGAGCTGAATAAAGTGGATTTTCTTTGTTAAAGTCAGCGCCGATCATTACGTCAGCATCTGAACCTGTAGACATTGCTTTCCAAGCTAGGCTTCCGTCAGCTATGTTGTACGCAGCAATAAAGCAACGAACACCAAATTCAGCACCAGAACAACCAGTAAGGATTTTGTCTTTAATTACATGAGGAGCGTTAGTATTTGTAGCACCAACTTTAGGATCTACATTTCTTACATCCCAAACTTTAGCACCAGTTTTAGCGTCAAGCGCTACTAACATACCATCATTTTGTTGTAGGAAGATTTTACCGTCACCGTAACCAAGACCACGATTAACGTTATCGCAACATAACACTGCTTGAACGCTTGGATCTTGTTTAGGGAAGTAAGACCATACAACTTTTTGATTGTTGTTTAGATCTAAAGCATAAACATTGTTAGGAAATGCTGTATGTACATAAAGCATATTTCCAACAACAACTGGAGAACCTTCATGACCACGATTTACACCGGTTGAAAGAGTCCATGCTGCTTTAAGGTTTTTTACATTACCTTTATTGATTTGTGTTAATTTTGAATATGCTTGGTTATCATGCTGACCACGAGGGTGAGCCCAATTTGAAGCATCTTTCATAGCTTTTTCTTGATCAGCTGCAGCTGAAGCAACCATTGGCAAAGCCAATGTAGCAGCAGTTACAAAACCAAGAGCTAGTTTGATTTTATTCAATTTCATTATATAAATCTCCATAGTTTTAACTAAGGGTTTAAAAAGAAGCAAACACATCTCCTACATTTTGAATAGAATCTTAAACGTAAGTGATTTATTTACTTTTAGCACTAAAAATTTAGCGCTTGAAAAGTACTTTATACCTCTGAATTTTATTTTGCAACAGTTTTGTTACAATTTCCTTACATTTAATGATTAATTTTACTTATTAAAATCCAACCTAAATTAGAGTCAATAATTTTGATAGAATAGCATTATAGATAACATTCGAAAATTAATAGCTAACAAGAGGTGACTTAAAAATGCCAGATCCACAAAAATATAGTTTTTTTCCTGAAATTGAGCCTAATAAAGAATATATTCTTGCATGCGGTGACATTCATAATATTTATTTCGAAGAATCAGGAAATCCTAATGGTCATCCTATAATTTTTTTACATGGTGGTCCTGGTGGTGGATGTGGAGCTAAACAGCGCAGATTTTTTGATCCTAAATTTTATAGAATCATTCTTTTCGATCAAAGAGGTTGTGGTAAGAGTCAGCCACTCGGTGAAATTAAAGAAAACACTACAGAAGATTTAATTAGTGATATTGAAACAATCAGAAAACATTTACATATTGAAAAGTGGATTTTGTTTGGAGGCTCATGGGGAAGTTCATTAGCTTTGGCTTATGGAGTTAAATACCCAGAATACTTGTTAGGTTTAATTTTACGTGGTGTTTTTTTAAGTCGTAAAAAAGAACTCGATTGGTTTTTAAAAGATGTGGATCAATTTTTTCCTGAGAATCATCAATTACTTCTTAACCACACTGAAAGTATTAATAAAGATAATCTTGTTGAAGAATATACTCGTTTAGTACTTAGTAGTAATTTTAACATTGCCAAAAAAGCCGCTGTTTCATGGAATAAATTTGAAGGTAGTATTTTAAAATTACTGCCTGCATCTGATGCTACTAACAATAAAGATGATGATGATGAAATTAATTATGAATTTGAATTAGCAAGAGCTAAAGTGCAGCTTCATTATATTAATAATCTTTGTTTTATTGACGGCGAAAAAATTCTTAATGAAGTTGAGATATTAAAAAATATCCCTATTGAGATTATTCAAGGAAGATACGATATGGTTTGCCCGCCCAAAACAGCATACGAACTCAACAAGAAACTCCCACACAGTAAATTGACTATAATTCCCAATGCAGGTCATTCTGCATCTGAAGCCGGAATATTATCATCTTTAATATCTGCCACTGAAAAATTTAAATTACTTTTTTGAGCAAATTTAAAAGATGTTAAAAATTTTCAAAAAGATTTTAAATTATAGAGGCGTAGGATTTTTTATTGCAAAAGAAATTTTTTCTGGTTTCCATAGGCACAACTTTCTAGCCTTCAATGCTTCTATTTCTTTCTTTACTTTATTTGCCCTTATTCCTTTGATATTACTTATTTTCTTTTTTTTAAGTCAGTGGCTTGCCAACTCCTCATTCGCATTATCTCACCTAATTAGTCTTACATCTCACTTACTACCAGAGATTAATATAAGAATTATGAATGAAGTTTATAAGGTTTCATCAACAAATGCTACTTGGGGCTTTTTATGGATTATGGTTTTATTTATAGCAGCAACTCCACTTACTGCATCACTCAGAACTGGCTTTGCTAATATTTTGGGTTTACCTAATAAAAATACTTTTTTAAAAAATAAAGTAAAAGATATATTTGCTATTATCACTATTATGATTTTATTTTTTCTCTATATATTTTTAGAGATAGAATTGCTTCAAGTCTCTTCAAGGTTTGCTGAATATATTCCAATAGTAAAAAAAATTTATTTTTCATCAATTACTTCGTTAGTTTTGTTAATTTTGACTGTAATAATTTTCTTCAACTTTTACTTTCCAATTAAAATAAAAAAAAGATATCTAATGATGGGAGCAATCTTAACCAGTTTATCTTGGTATACCTTAAGTTACCTATTCGATTTTTTTCTCAATATAAGCTTTTTTTATGGAACTTTTTTCGGAGGGATGCGTGGCCTATTTATTTCATTAATATGGCTATACTTAAATACTGCATCGCTCTTATTAGGTGCAGAGCTTATTGCAGCATTACATAAAAAAGAAATTTTATTACTTAAACAACTTTTTGTTATTAAGCATATTCATAGGCATCCAATTATAAATGACCTAATGAAATTATTTGGTCGTAGATATGAGAAAAATATATTAATTTTTAAAAAAGGTGATCGCGACCAAAGACTTTATTTTATTATTGAAGGCGAAATTAATATTACTCAAGGAAGTCGAATAGAAACTATAGGTGCAGGGGGCTACTTCGGTGAACTTGCATTACTAAATAAAATACCTTTTTTGGGAAGAGTTACTGATGCAGAAGTAATTTCCGACTGGGCTAAAATTATTATAGTTTCTGACGTGCAAATGAAAAAAATTCTAGCTGAGGATCATAACGTTGCCATGTATTTTTTATCCAATATGGCTAGAAAACTTCAACTTAACTAAGCAGGTTTCACGTCAAATGCAACGCAAATTCTCTCTTCATCTGAATTGAAAGGAATTGTTCGGTGAAATACGGATGACGGGAAAAAAATTACATCCCCCACATTAGGTAAAATTATTTTTTTTTCAAAATCATCATGGAGTTTAGGATATCCAGCGCCGTCGCTACTTAATTCAATAGCTCCGTCTTGCCCATCCACTCCAGAATTTTTTGGCATTTCAAGATAAACTGCGCCACTAATCCATCCTTTTTCATGAATATGGGGAGTAAGATATCCACCTGATTGCATTTTAACGAACCAAGCGTTATCAAAAGAAATATTTAATGGGAACAAACGAATAAATTCATTATCTTCATTCTGATATTGCAAAAAATATTTTTTGATTGATTTTATTAACGCGTCAGATAATTTTGCAAAAGATTGTTCGGGCCTTCTAAATAAATGTCCAGATGACTGTTGGCCCGCCGTGCCATTAAATGAGCCTTGGTATTTCTGTAAAATATCAGCAGTACTAATATCCTTTACAACTTCTTTGACTAGCTGCTGGTCATTCTCCATTAATTCTGGAATCTGCTCATGGTGGACAAATTTTAATGGTGATGGGCAAAAGTTATATGGGTCTGATACTTTAAAATTCTGAGCATAATGAGCCGAAAGAGTAGCTAGAAAAGGTAAGCAATTTTTTTGTTTAATTGCATCTATCTTTTTTTTAAATTGATTGAAATCTTTATTTCTATAACAACACTCTAAAGCTTTTTCTTGCCAATCTAAAAACCTAGATACTTCAAAGGATTCAATGGCTTTAGTGTAATATTTTTTTTCCATTAATAAAATACCTTGCTCGTAGTCCTTATTATCTCCTCGAGCCTTAGAAAATAATTTATTAGCTTCATCAGCTTGACCAAGATCAGCATAGCATGCAGCAAGATTACTAAATACGAATTGAAAATCAGGTCTGAGATTCATTGCTTTTTTGTAACTTAAAATAGCGTCACTAATTTGACCGAGCTCTTTTAATACATTCCCAAGATTATTATGCGCTTCAGCAAAATCAGGTTTAATTTTTATTGCTCTTTCGTAGTGCGAAAGCGCTTCGTTTGGCCTACTAAGTTCAAATAAACAAATTCCAAGATTATTATGCGCTTCAGCAAAATCAGGTTTAATTTTTATTGCTTTTTTGTGGTGTGATAAAGCTTTGCTGGTCTCATTTTCATCTTTAAGATAAAATCCATAATTATTATGCGCTTCAGCAAAATCAGGTTTAATCTTTATTGCTTCCTCGAAACATAAAAAAGCTTGCTCACGGTGGCCAAGGCGGCCATAGCAAGTTCCACCAAGAAAAAAAAGATTTGCGTCTTTTGGGTATCTCTTAGACAGCTCATCAAGGGCAATTAAGGCGTCTTTTAGTTCACCTCTAGATATATAATTTTGCACAATCTGTAAGTCAGATTGGGTAGCATTTAGATTTTTTTTTGTACTAGCCATAAGTTTTAATTTTTATAAACATTATCCAAGTTCTGGTTTCAAATCAAATGCAATACAAATTCGCTCTTCGTTTGAGCTAAAAGGAATTGTCCGGTGAAAAACAGAAGACGGGAAAAAAATAACATCACCTATATTGGGTAGAATCACTTTTTTCTCAAATTCATTATGGAGTCTTGGGTAATCGTCCCCATCGGTACTTAACTCAATCGCACCTTCTTGCCCATCAGGGCCATTCTCTTTAGGAATTGCTAAATAAACTGCTCCACTAACCCATCCATCTTCATGAATATGGGAGCTTAAATGCCCACCTGATTGCATCTTTACGAACCAAGCACTGCTGAAGCTTATATCCTTTGGAAATAAACGAATAAACTCATTATCTTTATCCTGGTGACGTACATAATATTTATAAATCATTTTGATTAATGCGGCCGATAACTTTTGAAAAGATTGTTCTGGCCTTTTAAATATATGCCCTGAAGATTGAATACCTGCCGTTAATCTACTTTGTTTTCTTTGTACAATATTGGAGTTATTAATATCATTAATAAGCTCCTCGATAAGCTTTTGATTATTTTCCATTAACTCTGGAACCGTTTCATGACAAACGAAATCCAAAGGACATGGGCAGAAATTATAAGAATCTGTTTTTTTAAAATTTTGTGCATAATGTGATGATAATGTCGCCAAGAAGGGGGAAGAGTTCTTTTTCTCAACCAAGCTGTCTAATCTTTGCTTAAATTGATCATATTTCTCAAGCTTATAAAAGCAATATAATATTCTTTCTTCCCAATCACCGGTCTTAGCTGATTCGAAATATTGAATAGCTTCGGTAAAAGCTTTATTGTCATAAAGAAATACGCCTAGTTGATAATTTGATTTTGAGTGTGAAGAATTAACTTCAACAGCTTTTCTTAAAAATAGGCTTGCTTCCTTGATATTTCCGTCATGCCATAAAGCATCGCCAAGATCTGAATAAAATTCAGCTTCTCCTGAACCTATTTCTACTGCTTTTCTATAGTGTTTAATTGATGATGATAGATTTCCTAAATTTCTGTAGGCTCCTGCTATATTATAATTGCCTCTTGCATCATCGAAAATAGCTAAAGATTTTTTAAAAAAAGTAATTGCTTCTTCTAGCTTTCCTTGTAATTGCTTGATAGTCCCAATATTGCCAATAGCCTCATAAAATCCCGGTTGAAACCTCACTGCTTGCTCATATGAAGTGATTGCTATTTTATATTCACTTTGACTTTGGTAAGTAATTCCCAAATTAAAAAAAGCTTCCGTAAAACTAGAATTGAGTTCAATTGCTCTTTTATAATGTTTTATTGCACCGTCGTTGTCGTTCATTGCATATAATATTGCTCCTAAATTAAATTGAAGCTCAGGGATATTTGGATTAATATTTATTGCTTTTTGGTAAGAATCCACCGCACCTTCTAAATCTCCTTTGGATTCTTGGCATACTCCTAATATATTATGAGGTAATAATTCCTTTGGATATTCCTTAATTAATTTTTTTGACATTTCAACAGCAGCCTCAATATTTCCTTGTTGATGTAACATCATCAGTTCTTGTTTTTTTTGAGAGGATAGTTGCTTCATAATGTCTTTTTAAAATTAATTACTAAAAATTAAAAAATATTCCTTAAAATAATAGAACAAGGTTTTTATCTAAATGTTAAAATGCTGAATTAAATAACTTAAAGTAACTTAACCATTATATGATAAATCCAAATTTTATAGACGTAATAGGTGCAATCTTATTTCTTGTAGCAATTGTTCATACCTTTTCTACTAAGTATTTTGAGCATCTTGCTTATACTAACCCAAGATATTCAGGAATTTTACATCTGTTAGGTGAAATAGAGATTGTTTTTGGCTTTTGGGCAATGGTACTCATTCTCTTTATGTTTGGTATTGAGGGTAAAGATTCAGCTGTCACTTACGTTGAGTCAAGAAATTTTACTGAGCCTATGTTTGTCTTCGTTATTATGGTTATAGCTGCTACCAGGCCCATACTTCAATTTGTAGAAAAAATTGTTATGAGTTTAGCCAAACTAATTCCTATTAAAAAAGAGATTGCCATCTATTTTCTATTGTTGAGCTTTGTTCCTATACTTGGCTCATTTATTACCGAGCCAGCAGCAATGACCTTAGCCGCAATGTTGTTAAGTAAAAATTACTTTGGTAAAGAAACGTCTACTAAATTTAAATATGCAACCTTAGGTGTTCTTTTTGTTAATATTTCTATTGGAGGCACATTAACTCCTTATGCTGCTCCACCAGTTTTAATGGTCAGTAATACGTGGAATTGGGATATATGGTTTATGCTTTCAAATTTTGGTTGGCGCTCTGGGATAGCTGTCTTAATCAATACAATCGGAATTGTCTTTATATTTAAAGAAAGTTTTAAAGATATAGTCTTTAAAGAAAAAACAAATGAAGCATCAGTACCTTTTGTTATAATTTTAGTACACTTATTTTTCCTTGTAAATGTTGTACTTTTTGCTCATCATCCAGTTATTTTTATGGCTCTTTTTCTTTTCTTCTTGGGCTACACTTCAGCCTACAAAGACCACCAAAATAATTTAATATTAAATGAAGCTTTATTAGTTGCCTTCTTCCTTGCTGGTCTAGTTGTTCTCGGTGGAGCTCAGCAATGGTGGCTAGAGCCAACACTCATGTCAATGGACTCGTCAACTGTTTATTATGGTGCTACTATTCTGACTGCTTTTACTGATAACGCAGCACTGACTTATTTAGGGTCTCTAGTTGAGGGTTTGTCAGAGGACTTTAAGATTGCATTGGTAGCTGGAGCAGTTACTGGGGGTGGATTAACCGTTATTGCTAATGCTCCAAACCCAGCTGGAATTGCTATACTGCGCCATAATTTCTCTGAAAAGAGTATACATCCAATAGGATTGCTACTTGCAGCACTTCCTCCTACTTTAGTGTCGGTTATTATGTTTAGGTTTATATAGATCATGCTTAATAAAAATATTTTAAAATATAACAATAAAATTTTATCGCAAGAAAGAAAAAAACAAAAAATTTCTCTGGAGTCTGCTGCCTCTTCACTCACTCTCAGTGTTAATCAAATCAAATCTCTTGAAAGCAACCTTAGTCATGGATTCATAACTGCTCACTTTAAAAGTATAGCGATAAAGCGCTATGCAAAACTTTTAGAAATTGATTTAAGCAAAATTATAATCTCTGGCACTGAGGCTGAACAAGAATTGGTAGGTACTGATTTCGAGAATGAGTTAGTGATGAATTTTACGAAAAATAATATTAAGAGACTGATACCTCGCTTTCTTTCAAATCTAAAAATAACAAAAAAAAAATTTTTGATAAGTTTAATATTAATAGGGCTAATATCTTTTCTAATATCTCCTCGTGACTCTCATTTAAATTATAAAAGTTCTATTGTTAACATAAATACCTCTAGTCCTGAAGCTTCTATTGATGATGTTGTCTTACCCCCTTTAGCCGATGACTTTATTAAAATAAAAAAACTTAAAATTTTGCCTAAACAGGATAATATTATTTCTGAAAGCAATTTCATTAGTCCTAAATCAATTGAGTTCTTATGCACAATTAAATCTGCTTCTATGGATAAAATTTGGATCCGTGCACAGCCAGAAAAGCCTGCAACTTATTTTCATATTGTTTCTCAAGATAAACAATCTATTTGTACAATTGATAGTCAAGGCATATTAAAGCAATATAGTCTTGAGAAAGGTTCAAAAATTACCCATCGTGGCGTAGCCCCTTTTAAGATTCAATTGGATCCTTCTATTAGTGATTTGTATTTCCAAGGCTGGAAAGTTGTTTTAGGATCAGCTGACAGCTTTGTTCAACTTAATCCAGTTAAACTAACTGTAGAGCCTTAATTAACCAATAAAAGCTCATCCCATGATGTAGTAAATGACTGACTTTTCTTTGACTGCCTCATCCCCCATAATGGATTAATTGGCTGTGTTGCGACTCTAAGGCTATGCTTGTCAAATTTAAAATTGATATCATCAATAACCTGAGTCAATTGAGACTGTTTAATATTTTTTGTAGGCCATAAGTGCTCTTGCACTTGCGAGCTATCTATCAATCCTGACAACATAACCCCACATTTAGCGTATTCAATATCAGCCTTATAAATAATTTTTATACCTTGTAGCGCCATAGATAAAATTAACTTTAAATCGCTCGTGGGATAAGGAAGCTTTAATCTCACATTATTTTGATAAAAATGTGATTTTTCCTTAAATGGGCTACTACTAATAAATACAGTAACGTATTCTGCGAGTGTACTTTGCTTTCTTGATTTAAAAGCCGCTATTGACGCGAATGTTGTAATAGCCTCGACTAGTAAGTTATATTTTCGAATAGGATGACCGAAGCTTCTTGATGAGATAATCTGTTTTTTTAATGGAGCTCTTACATCAATAGGTGAGCAAATAGTGCCGTTAAGTTCGTAAATAATTTTTTCTAGATTTATGCTAAATTTTTTTTTAATATATATTGCATCAGACTTCTTTAAATCTAATACTGAATTCACGCCGATTAATTTCAGTTTATTTGCTGTTTTACTTCCAACACCCCAAACCTCAACAACATTAATATCGCGCATAATGCTTTCAATTCTTGTGTTGGATATTCCAGATAAGTCAAATACTCCCGACCACTTAGGCTGTTTTTTAGCACAAAAATTTGCTAGTTTTGCCAATGTTTTTGTTGGGGCTATCCCAACACAGACAGGCATACCTAGATACCGCCATAATTGTTTATGTATACTTTGGCCTAAGGTGACTAGCTCTTGAGTGCCTGATAGATCTAAAAAACATTCATCAATCGAATAAACTTCTTGCTGATTCGAATAAGACCTTAAAAGAGCCATCACTCGATTACTTAGATCGCCATAAAGTGCATAATTGGAAGATAAAACCGTAATATCGTATGATTTAATTATATCTTTTATTTTAAATAATGGTGTCCCCATCTTTATACCTAGTAATTTAGCTTCATTACTTCTTGAAATAATACAGCCATCGTTATTACTCAGCACGATAACTGGTTTATTTAAAAATTTGGGATTAAACAGTCTTTCACAGCTTACATAAAAATTATTTACATCTACTAGTGCAATCATTAAGTTATTTAAACTTCCTTACTGCTCCAGTTACAACCCCCCATACCTCAAATTGCATTGATTCATTAATTTCAATTGGCTTATATTTTTCATTTGCCGCTAGTAGTCTATATTTAGATTTATAACTCGACAATAATTTAACAGTAAAGTCACCATCAATAGATGCTAGAACAATATCTCCATTAGAAGCTTTCTGGGATTTGTCTACAATCACAATATCATTATCATGAATGCCTGCATCAATCATTGAATCTCCTTTAATCCTAACAAAGAATGTTGCTTCTTTTTGCTTGATTAAATAATCATTCAAATCTAGTTTCTTTTCTATATGATCATCGGCTGGCGACGGGAAGCCAGCAGGCACCTTATGCTCAAATAGATCTAAAGGTTGATAACTTAATGAGGGATTAGTCTTAATAATATCAGCGACATTCCCTGACTGAGGTTGAATAATATATCTTTGGATATCAACAACTTTACTTTCAGGCACCCTTATTACCTTCGTAGCTTCTCCGTAAATACCGCTATTTACTTTTCGCCCCGCTCCAGTTCTTAAACCACCGTGTGTATTTTTATTTTTATTCATTTGAATACTGTAACATAAATCAAAAAATATTAAATAAAATTCCTAACACACAACTTCCTACAATAGCAATAGTGGTTAAATTTTTATTGTTCAAAAAAATAATTAAATTGTTGACAACAAAATTAAAAAAGGGCAGAGTGAAATTATGTTAGTGCTAGCAAGGGTTAACAGGCGTTTAGTTGGTATACAAATCAAAATATATAGGGGAATAATCTATGAACAAAGGTGAATTAATTGAAGCAGTTGCAAATGCAACAGGCTCAACAAAGGCAGATGCAGGTAGGTCAATTGATGCAACAGTAGATTCAATTACTGCGGCGTTAAAAAAGGGTGATACTGTGACATTAATTGGTTTTGGCACATTCAAAACTGCTGCAAGAGCAGCCAGAACTGGGCGAAATCCACAAACAGGCGCCGCTCTTGAAATACCAGCTCGCACTGTACCATCGTTTAAAGCAGGTGCTGCACTAAAAGCAGCTGTAAACTAGTAATAAATATAAATTAAAAAACATCCATTAGGGTGTTTTTTTTTGCTTTTTTACTAGTTACATACCGCAGTTTTCACATTTTCCTTTAACAGTCAAAAATCCTTTAATTGTAGAAAGACCGATGACCCCTTCAAAGTTGGCACCGTCAACATCAGCATCAGTTAAATCGGCATCAGTTAAATCAGCTCCTCTTAGGTCTGCTTTCACTAACTCAGCTCTATTGAGGTTAGTATTTCTTAGATTGGCCCCTCGTAAATCACCAAAAATAAAACTAGCTATATTAAGATCAGCTCCCTCAAAATTAGCTTTTACAAAACTTCCACCAGAAGAATCAAACTTCATTTGCCCCATAGGCTGATTACCCACATCCAAGCCCAGTCTTCCTTTTGTAATAATAGCGCCTGACATATCTACATCCCCTAGTGTGCCAATAATTCGTGCATTAGCTAAGTTAGCTCCTGTAAATATTGTTTTACCGAAAATGGGCTGGAACATAGTAGCTTCAGCTAAATTAGCTCCAGAAAAGTTAGCTTTTTCAAGGCGAGCTAAATTTAAATATGCTCTCTGTAAATTTCCTCCAGATAAGTTTGCACCTCTTAAATCTGCCCCGAAAAAACTAGTGTTAACCATTACACAATGAGTTAAATCCTTGCCTTTAAAATCTAAATATCCAGCATCAATACTAGATAAATCACAATCCGGGTCCTCTAATAATTCGTCAGCCATCTCTTGAGAAATCTTAGTTCTGTTGTCGCCTTTAGTTTTAGTATAAAAATTATTGGCTTTAGCTAAGATAGATTTAGGGTTCTCTATAAAAACTGATTTTGAGGCTTTATCTCCAAAACAATATTTTTTACCTTCAAAATTTGCATTAACAGAGCAATCTGTTTTAAAAAAATTCCCATCGGCAAGGCTTGTTGTACAGTATTGATCAAGTTCAGCAGCTTTAATCGGGAAAACTAAAATTAATAATAACAATAAAAAATATTTATTTTTCATAAGCCTGCCTATATTATATAAATGATTACTTTATTATAGACTCATAGAGATTATAAAGTTTACTTTAAATTAAGGGGAGACTTAAAATGAGTACCGTATTAGTTACCGGAGCAAATAGAGGGCTAGGGTATGAGTTTGTTAAACAATATAGTAAAAGTAATTTCAATGTGCTTGCATGTTGTCGTAGTGCAGAAAATGCTTACGAGCTCCAAGAATTATCAAAAGGAGTAAAAAATATTAAAATCTACGAATTAGATGTTGGAAACATCAACATAATTAAAAATCTCTCGCGACAGTTAAGAAATGAAAAAATTGACGTGTTAATAAATAATGCGGGGATTTATCGATCAAGCACTATTGGAAATATAAACTATAATGAATGGATGGAAAGTTTTAAAATTAACACTATTGCTCCATACCAAATTGTTGAGGCTTTTCTAGATCAAATATTAAATAGCGACCTAAAGAAAGTTATTTCTATTACAAGCAAAATGGGTAGTATTGATGATAATACAACTGGCGGGTCATACATTTATCGAAGTAGTAAAACTGCATTAAATAGCATGATGAAAAGTCTAACACACGACCTTGTAGATCGAGGTATAGCCACCTTAACTCTTCATCCAGGATGGGTAAGAACAGATATGGGAGGTCCGGGGGGATGGATTGATTCATTTGAAAGTGTTCAAGGTATGATTAGAGAAATTGATAAATTAACTATTGATGATTCAGGAAAGTATCTAGACTATGCAGGAAAATCTATTAATTGGTAGTCTAAATATAAAATATAAAGAAGCTTCAGCCTTTCTCTCTAAAATAGATTCCGATTGGGAAAAATTAATAAAGAAAAGAGGGGTTGTTAATATTAAGATCAGTCACAATTTAGAGCCATACCAGTCTTTAATTAAATCAGTTATTTTTCAACAATTGCATCCAAAAGCAGGGAGTGCAATTTTTGGGCGGTTTCTACTTATTTTTAATAATAAATTTCCAGATGATAAATCTATTTTAGAAAGATCTACTATTGAAATAAAATCATGTGGATTGTCTCAAAATAAAGTATCAACTATTATGGATATCGCATTCTTAAGTAAGAATATGACATTGCCGGTATCAGTTGATATAATAAAAATGGGCGATGATGAGATAATTAAATTGCTTACAAAAATTAAAGGGATTGGTGAATGGACAGTCCAAATGCTTTTGATATTCAATCTGGGTAGGTTAGATATTATTCCTCAAAATGATTTAGCAATTAGAAAAAATTATCAAAAACTTAAAAGATTAACTAAACCAATCACACCTCAAGAGATTACAAAAATTTCTTCGATTTGGAGCCCTTATCGATCTGTTGCCTCTTGGTATTTATGGCAAGGGGTCTAGAAGACTGTCTCATAACTAAATTAGTTAAAACTTGCTTATTTTGATTAAAATCAAAAATTAACATTCTTTGTAATTGTAAAGAGCTATCATTTCACCATTAAAAATATACAGATATAATAAAATAAATATGTTTAATAAAATAAATCATAAACACCTAAGCAACATAATTGCGATTCTTATTGCAGTATTTACTACTGGTTATTTGAGGGTTCATTGGGTTTCTTTCCTACCAGAACCTGATGGTGGTTTAAACACATTCTATTCTCAATACCTTTATACAACCCTATCTGGAGGTGAAAGTATTCGTAATATTCCTCCGTCACTCTATTCATTAATAACTTCATGGGTTTATGGGTTAGGAATTAATCAGTATATCGCTCTGCGTTGGATTGATTTGTGTGTTGCTGTTACTGCCTCCATAATATTTTTTAAAGTTATTGAAAAAGAAAGTGGTAGTATTCTTTTTAGCGTCATTTCAGTCGCTACCCTCCTCCTGGTAATGAATAACTATTCATTAATTCTTTTCGGTTTCAGGAATGCTATTTGGGCTGCTTACCTTCCACTATTTTTAGCGCTTCTTATTTCTCAAAATACTAATGAAAAAAATAAAAACCTATTTTATCTTATAGGAGTTCTTGCTACATTTGGTGTTTTGCTAAGAGAGCCATTTTTATTTTTCTATGTAGTTGGAGGATTTGCAATTTTATTTGCTTACGGTTGGAAAACTCTTACTAAATACCTGCTAGGCTCAATTGTATTTGGATTGATTGTTCTATATATTCTCCTTATGCTTCGTGGGGAAGGAAATCCATTGATTATTCTTGAATCATATTTATATCACGCCTCTGGGATGACGGATCTTAAAGAAGAGCTTTTAGCCTCTAATTTCATTACGCATAGCTTAATTATGATTAAGGCTTATTGGTTTGGGATAGTTCTTTCAATTATCTCTACTATATATTTGCTTAAGTCATACTTAATGGATAAAAAAATAGTTAGCATTAATCGATTCTACTTCTGGCTAGCCTTGGCTCTAGTTCCGATACTAGAACCAATGACCAAGCTTGGCTTTGATTACCATTTTGCAAACTGTATACCAGGCCTTGTTGGAATATCAGCAATGTGCTGGAAATATTTTGCTTTAAATGAATCAAAAATTGTAAAAAACTATTCTTTAGTAGCTATTATTTTACTGTGTATTTCAGGTGTCTATGGGAACACTGTTAAAACTTTAAGTATTAACGTATATCAAAAAGAAAATGCATTAAAAGATGCTTATGGCCAACTATGGGAGAGTAATTATAACGAAATTGAAACTATAAAACTTTCAAACTATCTTATTGCGGCAGACATGATTAAAAAATTATCTAACGAAGATTCTACACTTGCTGTAGCAGGTTTTGCTGCTGCACTTTACCCATTAACCGGGCTGGCGCCAACATCATTTAAGACTATGGATTTAAGAAGGACATATCTAAATCTTAATTGGAACGAAGATGAATTCGTAGCTTTGATTAAAAGAGAAAAACCTACAATCATATTTCCAACAAGACAGCAATTACCTGGCATAAACATATTAAGCCGAGCGATTCAAAGAACTAATTTATATGAAAGAGTGGCTATTGTTTCTTATAGTCCAGATGTTTATTACAAAAGTATTAACGGAGATATTTACAGGCTAAAGAGTTTTAGGGGTCATTCTGACTAAAAATTAATTCTTTCAGACTCTATGACTAGCGGCATTTTTCTCGTGTGAGCAAGATTAATCAATGCATACTCTCCAATTAAACCAACTCCAAGCATTTGAATACCCATCATTAAGAAGAATCCAATTATTAAAGGCGCTATTCCAACTTGAAATGTATTCCAAAACATTACCTTTGCAATGAAGTAACTGATAGCAATAATGAAGCTAACAATACTGCTAATACCACCGATTATTGTAAATAATCTAAGCGGTAATTTTGAGTGCTTCACCAGGCCCAGAAGTGCTTCATTCAGTAGGCTAAAAAAATTATGTGTGGTACTACCTAATTTTCTTTTTTGTTGCGTATATGAAACTGTGGCGATAGGAAAACCAATTTCGCATAAAAGTCCTCTGAAATATGGATAAGGATCATTCAATGAGCGTAACAACTTAATTACTTCTTGGTCATAAAGACCCGAGCCAGTTGCATCGTTAATCAGCCTTATATCAGAAGCCTTATTTAGCAAACGATAATAGGCTTTACGTAAAAAATTACCCACTTTACTTGTTTCGGTATCAGTTCTGACAGCTAAGGCTATTTTATAACCTTTTTCCCATTTTTTTAAAAAATCTGGGATTATTTCAGGGGGGTCTTGCAAGTCGCTGGGAATCATAATACAAGCATCTGCATGAGATTGTAGAATACCATAATAGGGTGAAGTAACTGGTCCAAAATTTCTAGTATTCAATATAACTTTTATTTTTTTATCCTTAGCAGCAAGAATTCTTAACTTGTCTATAGTGCCATCAGTCGAGCAATTATCTATAAAAATATGTTCGTAGGTATAGGGTAATCTTTTGGCCATAACCCGAATCCTTTCAGCCAATTCAACTACATTCTCGACCTCATTAAAGCATGGCGTTACTATTGATATTTTTCTGATTTTTTTCTTTTCTGAGCTATTATTTTTTCTAATTTTGTTCATATCGACTCATAAATAATTTTTAATTTACTCATAAAACGCAACTTATACAAAAAAGAATACTATAAATAAGACGAAAAAATTATATTTTTTAATATCTTTTAATAGATTGAATGAATGATATGATGGCAGAAATAAAGAAAAATTCTCGTTTAAGAAAAAAACTCAAAAATTTACCTCCTTTAGCTTTATTCACATCATATAATTTTATACTTTTTTTGATAATTGGTTTTTTATATATTTTTTTCAGATCGTAAAACAAAGTTAAAATATCTGAAAATGACCTCGCCCTTACCCAGGATCTATTTGAATAAATACACGTATAAGCCGCTATACAATGAAATATTTTAGAATTTACATAGTCAATATTGTGATTTTTTTCGATTAAATAAAACCTTAGCTGTCTTAAAGCTAAGATAATAGAAAAAAATTTAACCACATGAGAATCAATTGCGAATGATGCACGATGAGTTAATTTACTATTATCATTATATTTATAAGCAGATATATTTACATATTCTATGATTTTAGATTTTCTTAAAAAACTAAATACAAAGAGTGCATCTTCATTAACTTTCATCTCTTCCTTGAATCTCAACTTCACATTATTTTTTAATATTTTAGTTTTATACAATTTTGCCCAGCATGCAACAAACATTGATTTTCTATTTGGAGTAATAAGGTAACTGAATAAGTACTCTGAAATACTTTTATCGTTAAAAACTATTCCATTTTCTTGATGGTTATGTTGAATCTCTTTTTTATTGCGCACTATAGAAAAATCAAATGTATAAAGATCATTTCCTAATTTACTTTTATTTAGATAATCGGCCAGCTTTAAATTAATCTCATCATCACCATCCACGAACATTGTATAATCTGCATCTAGACTTTTAGATATTCCATAATTTCTAGATCTAGATACGCCTTTATTTGTTTTATATTTTTTAAAATAAGTTAAGGGTACCTCTCTAGAAAATTCCACTAAAATTTCTGGTGTATTATCAGTTGATGCATCATCAACTAAAATAATTCTAGTATTGAATTTTTGTAATCTTTTTTTGAATAATTTTATTGAATTTAGACATTTTAGGATTGAATCTGCATCATTATAACTTGTTACTATTATGGCTATATACATCCAAGCTCAATCAGCAGGCTGAAGCATATAAATATGTTTCTTGTATGGCACAGTCTTTGTGTTCATTACGTCTTTTGTCTGAATTGCAGCAATAATTTCTGGGGCGTCATAAGATCTCCCATTGCAGTGGTCGCATGCCGGAGTATATTTTGATCCATATAAGAAGCTAGATATTTCTGACGAGTCTGCGGTAACTAGAACAGAGTTATCTTTTTCGTCTGGAATTGCTTTTAATCTTTCAGCATTTGCGGTAAAAGGACAACGATATATTTTCCCATACATAAGTGTGTATAGATTTTTCCCGCAGCATTTGTCAAATATATTTTGATTTTCAACCTCACTTCTTGAATGTTTTCCAATTTTTGCACTGTCTGTCCAATTTTCTGGAGGTACAGCTCTATAAGCTACATTGACCTCATCAAGAATATTTTTAACCTTTTCAGTATTTTTTGAAAGATTTCCATAATCTGTAACGAAAAATACTAATTTTGAATTATCAAACCCTTTCATCTCATCTGCTTTTAAAGGGATTGTTGCATTTGTGTATACAACTATTTTTGATATTTTCTCATTAGCTAGAAAATAGTTAATTATGCTGTAAATCTCTTTATTCATAAATGGCTCGCCACCAATTAATCTGATTTCATAGATGTGGTTAACCCTTTCTAATAAAGCATCAAAGTCTTTAAGGATTTGGCTATAACTTATGTCTTGAGGTGACTCGTAAAACTGCATTAAATTTGAACAATCGACGCATTTAAGTGAACATCTTTCTGAGATTACGACATCCATACTCCTAACGAATTTTGTGTCGTTTGCTAAAAAACTTTTATGGCAAGACTCAACGCCCTTAAGGGAATATTCAATAAAATTAACTTCTTTTCCATCAATTTCATTTTCTACTTTTTGATTGTCTAAATATTCTCCCAGGCAATAAATTTTTGCTTTTGGAAATTTTAATTTTATAGTTGGAAGTATTTCGTGAATGTCCATTGCAGCAACGACAAAATTTATTGGGTCCACCTCGGAAAGATCATTGGGATTTAATACCATATGGCCATTAAATTCAAAATTCTTTTTTTTCTCGTCTGTGTCTACAAAGCCAATAACTTTTGAAGATATCACTGTTGATAACCATTTTCCTGCTAGGCTATAACCATAAATATAACAAGAATCTAAAGCTAAATTTTTAAGCAAAATTACCCTCTAAGGTGTTTTTTTTCCTATTATATACTAATCATAATCTGGAATATACGATGCACTCTTTTTTATCCCTCTATTCATACCTATCAAGGACTGTATTCGTGGGCTTACTTTATTTTTTAATCTT
>Ga0209710_1001405_pt1 | contig 18535 bp, 14 predicted proteins | sample ArcticOcean_MG_C_5_FD_187436 | JGI IMG/M metagenome (GOLD analysis project Ga0209710, IMG submission 187436) | Marine microbial communities from western Arctic Ocean - ArcticOcean_MG_CB4_138 (SPAdes) (version 2) | ecosystem: Environmental > Aquatic > Marine > Oceanic | place: Arctic Ocean...
AACCTTATCTAATTATAGATTTAAACGATAACAAAGTAATATTTTTTGTAGTTTCGTTTGAGCAAAAAAAAAACTTTAAAGTATTAAAAAAAATTATTTTAGAGACATCAGGAATACAAAACGGTCGTGTGATCAACATCGGAACTATAAGCCAATTACTCAAACAAACTATCAGCTCCATTGAAGACGAAATAAATTATTTTTTTTCTAATGTAGCTGTAATAATTAATCCAAACCAAATTAATTGCTTAAATGTTAGTGGTTATAAAAGATTAAATGGATCACAAGTATCAAGTGATGACATAACTTATATTTTAAATGATATAAAAAAAATTATTTTAGAAAGTGAAAATAATGATTATTTGGTTCATCTTTTTAACTCAAATTTTTCATTAGACAGCGATAATTTAGATAACCTACCCATCGGTTTGTTTGGCGAATTTTACAATCAGAATATGACTTTTTTTTTAGCAAATAAAAATATTATTAGAAATATAAAATCTATTTTTAATAATTGTGGATTAAATATACAAAAAATAATTTTAAAACCTTTTGCTGAAGGAATTTATCTTCTATCAAACAATCAATCGGATAAAAATTTTACAATTTTTAAAATAGAAAAAAATAGAATTAATGTTTCTTTGTTTAAAAATAAATCATATGTTTTTGTTGAAGACTTTAGCTTTGGTTTTAATTTGATTATTAAAGATATATCTAAATTATGCTCTCTTAAAATCGAAGAAGTAGAGAATTTTATGAAAGAGATTGAATTAAGAAATGTTATAAAAAATAATAATGAGTCTTATTTAGAAAAAAAATATTTTTATATTTCACCTTATAGAAAAATAAAATATCAATTAATTTTAGACATAATTTCAGCACGTATAGAAGAGTTATTCGACGTTTGTTATAAAAAAAATAGCAATCTCAAGAACTTAAAGAGTACTAATAAAGTTTATATTTACGTTGAGACAGCTGATTATTATAGGAACATTCAATATGTTTTAGAAAAAAGCAAACTTACAACTATAGAATGTATCTTTAACAACAGTTTAGAACAAAGCTTCTTATCAGGCGTTAATGGAGCCTGTGAACTTATTGGCAAAGGCTGGGAAAAAGAAGCAGTTCCAATGATTTATAAAAAAAAATCATTAATCTCTAGTTTTTTTTCAAAGTTATTTAGTTAGTTTTTTAGTATTCTTTTGAAACATTAGTTGTTTTAAACATACTGCCATTCTTTTGTATAACTTACGCATGTTAGAGTTATTTCAAAAAACAATTTCAAAACAAGTAGAATTCAAAGGTATTGCACTTCATAGCGGGCTAGAAAGTATAGTTAAAATAATACCTGCTGATGATAATTATGGAATAGTCTTCAAAAGAATTGATCTTGAAAAAAACAACATTATAAAAGCAAATTTTAAAAACGTTTCTTCAGCTAGACTTTGCACAACAATTCAAAATAGCTTTGATGTGAACATTTCAACAGTTGAGCACTTACTTGCAGCACTTTACATAACAGGCATTGATAATGCGTTGATAGAAATTAATGCTTCTGAAGTTCCAATTATGGATGGTTCTTCAAAAGAGTTTGTTGAAACTATTTTAAAAATTGGAGTTAAGGAGCAACGCGCAAAAAGAAAATACTTAAAAATTTTAAAAAAATTTGAATTTAATGAAGGTAAAAAATTTATTTCTATAGAACCAAATCAAAATAGTTTGAATGTCGATTTTCAGTTAGTCTATTCTAACAATGTAATTGGAAAACAAAGAAATCAAATTAATTTTTCTGATAAAGATTTATTTAATGTTTATACATCAAGAACTTTCTGTTTGTTTGAAGATGTCGAGCAAATAAAAAAAATTGGTTTAGCTAAAGGTGGATCTCTAGATAATGCAATAGTAGTAAAAAATGATATGATTTTAAATTCTACAGGACTTAGGAACAGTAAAGAATTTGTAAATCATAAAATTTTAGATTTAGCTGGCGATTTCTTATTATCGGGTTACAGAGTTTTAGGAAGTATAACCTGTATACAGGGTGGGCACAGCTTAAGTAATTTATTTTTAAGAACTTTATTAAAAGATAAATCAAATTATTCAATAGTCGAAATAGAAGAGTCTAAAACTAATAAATCATATTATAAAACATCAACAAATAAGCTAGCGGCGGTCAACGCTTAAAACCTTTAAAAATTTACCTAGTTAATTTAATTTGGTATGAGTAATACAATGTATCAAAAATTAATCTATTCGTTTATAATTTTTTTTTTAGTAATTTCATGTGCCAAAAAAGAACCAGAACTAAATATACCTCCTGATAAAGAAGAATCTTTTGAAACCTACAAAGACGCAGTGGAGGCGATGAATAAAGGAGATTTTTTTCAAGCTTCTAATTTATTTTCTGAAGCAGAAACAATTTTACCGACAATTGAATTTTCAGCAAAAGCTTCTTTAATGAGTAGTTATTGTTTGTATTTAATAAATTTTTACCCAGAAACTACTGCAAATTTAGAGCGCTTTATAAAAAAATACCCCACAGACAAAAATTTGCCTTATGCCCACTATTTAATTGCAGTTAGTTTGTATGAACAAATCTTAGATGAAAGAAAAGACATAAATCCACTCATAAAATCTAAGGAAAAAATGCAATATTTTATACAAAATTTTCCAGATACTGAATATGCTTTAGATTTAAAATTTAAATTAGATTTAATCAAAAATAGGCTCGCTGCAAAAGAAATGTATATTGCAAAATATTATATAAAAACCCAAAAATGGATACCAGCTATTAACAGACTAAAAGTTATTGTTAATGATTACTCTAATACCGTTTTTATCGAAGAAGCACTGCATAGACTGGTAGAAGTTTATTATAGAGTTGGCTTATTAGAGGAGGCAAAATCAACCGCAATAATTTTAGGTTACAACTATAATTCAAGCGAATGGTATTCACAAAGTTACAAAATTTTAAACAAGTCCTATAAATTGCAGAAAAAACCTAAAATTAAAAAAGATGATGGTCTGATAAAAAGTACTATTAAAAAAATACTTAATTAGAATAAATGATTAATAAAGAAGATAATATAATAAAAAATTATCTCGATAAAATAAAATTAATAGAAAAACACAATCAATCCTACTACGATAACGACTCACCTGATGTCCCAGACCAAAAATACGATGAATTAAAAAAAGAAATTATAGAATTAGAAAAAAAATATATATTTTTAAAAAAGTATGGGTCAGTGCAAAATAAAATTGGATTCAAACCTTCTTCAAAATTTAATAAAATAAAGCACTCAAAACCTATGCTTTCACTTGCTAATGCATTTAATGGTAAAGATATAAATGATTTTGGAAAAAAAATTAATAATTACTTAAACAATACAAATTTAAATTTATCGTTTTCCTTAGAGCCTAAAATCGATGGAATTTCAGCATCTTTAACATATAAAAATGGAGCATTGGTTAGAGGACTATCAAGAGGAGACGGCGAGATTGGCGAAGACATTCTTGAGAATCTTAAAACTATAAAAGAAATACCTCATAGCATTATATCAAGTGCTGTACCAAAAATTCTTGAAATCAGAGGTGAAGTTTATATTGGAAAACAAGATTTTGAGAAAATAAAGGATAAGTTTGCTAATCCTAGGAATGCAGCCGGTGGATCATTAAGACAGAAAGAATCTGCTAGTACCGCAAAAATTCCATTAAAATTTTTAGCCTATGGTTTTGGACGGGTAGAGCCTTTTACTTTTAAAAAACAGTCAGAATTTCTAAAAAAAATAAATGAGTGGGGATTTAAGACTAATCCTTATAATTTTTTGGCTAAAAACATTAAGGAAATTAACGATCAATATAATAAAATTGAAAGAATTAGATCTAATCTTGATTACGATATTGATGGCCTTGTTATAAAAATTGATGACCTTTCTTTACAAGTAAGGCTTGGCAATACATCAAATTCACCCAGATGGGCAATTGCTTATAAATTTTCATCAGTTAAAGCCAGAACAAAAATTAATGATATTGTTATCCAAATAGGCAGAACAGGTGCGTTAACACCTGTTGCTAAAGTCGAACCAATAACCGTAGGAGGAGTGGTGGTTTCTAATGCGACGCTACATAATGAAGAAGAAATTATCAGGAAGGATATTAGAATAGGAGACTTTGTCACCATCCAAAGAGCTGGTGATGTAATTCCGCAAGTTGTATCTGTAGATTTAAGCAAGAGGAATAAAAATTCGAAAAAATTTATTTTTCCAACTAAATGCCTCTGTGGCTCTGACACCATCAAAGATATCAATGCCAATACTAAGAAAGTAGACGCAGTAAGAAGGTGTCTAGATAGAAAATATAAGTGTCCATTTATTGCAAAAGAAAAATTGAAACATTTTGTATCTAAAGATGCATTCAATATCGAAGGATTAGGAAAAAAAGTTGTAGATCAATTCTGGGATCTAACATTGATTAAAAAGCCTTCAGATATTTTCAATTTAGATTATAAAAAAATAGAGAACTTAGAAGGCTGGGGCGAAGTATCAGTTAAAAATTTAAAAACTGCGATAAATAAATCTTCAAAAATTCTACTTGATAAATTTATTTACTCTCTCGGCATAAGACACATTGGGCAAGAAAACGCAAAACTTTTAGGTAATTTTTTTAAAAGCATTACGAAATTAATTGAACTTTTTAATTCTTCCAAGCGAGAAAATTTATTAAAAAATATTAGTGAGTTAGATGGAATTGGATCGGCTCAATTAAATTCTTTAAAAGATTTTTTTTCAAATAAAATAAATAATGAAATCGTATCTTCTCTAATTAAGAGCTTAAATATAGAAAATTCTAAAACTTTAAACAAAGACGGTAAGTTAAGTGGCAAGACAATTATGTTTACAGGTGGATTTGAAAAAATTAGCCGATCAGAAGCAAAATCTTTAGTAGAAGACAGCGGTGGAAAAGTACTAGGTAATATTTCAAGCAAATTAAACATTTTAGTCACAGGCAATAGCAAACCTACTAAATCAAAAATTGGAAAAGCCAAAGAAATAGGAGTAAAAATTATTTCTGAAGCTGATTGGTATAAACTATTAAATATCTGAACAAGCTAGTTTAAGTTGAGTCAACTCAATTTTGTTCATATATTTTTTTAAACAAACAAATACTCTTTGATGATATTTATTTAGCCAATGCCTTTCAGAAGAAGTTAATAGTTTTTTTTCTATTAGCGTTTTATCTATAGGTACTAAAGTTAAATCTTCAAATTTTAATTTATCTTTAGTTCTTTTTACATAAACTAAATTTTCAATTCTTATACCGAAGTGGCCTTTTTTATAATAACCTGGCTCATTGGAGGTAATCATGCCTTCTTTGAATTTAACTTTATTTCCTCTAGAGATAGCTTGTGGTCCTTCATGAACATTTCCAAAATAACCAACGCCATGACCTGTGCCATGTGGATAGTCTAAATTTACATCTCTTAAAAATTTTCTTGCAGATTGGTCAATTTTATCTCCATAAGAATTTTTATTAAGTTTGAATAAAGCTACAGCGATATGTCCCTTCAAAACCCTAGTAAAAATATTTTTGATTTTATAACTGTAGACATCAAGTGATAAAGTCCTTGTAACATCAGTGGTACCATACAAATACTGTCCTCCTGAATCCACCAAGTACACATCACCTTTTTTCAATAATCGATTGCTTTTTTTATCAGCTTTATAATGAATTATTGCACTATTAGGTCCAGCGCCAGATATTGTCGGAAAGCTTGAATCATAAAAGGTTTTATTTTTTTTCCTAAATTCTAATAATTTTTCTTGAGCTGAAATTTCAGTTATTTTTATCGTTTTAAAATTATTTTTTAACCAAAATATAAATTTAGTCAATGCTACACCATCATAAATGTGGGATTTTATAGAATTTTTTATTTCAGTTTTATTTTTTAAGGATTTTAAATAATAAATTGGGTCTTGTTTTTCTAAAACTAAATTATTTTTTCCAATAATTGATTTATAAAAAATAGAGCAAGTTAAAGAATCTATTAAAATTTTATTATTAGATAAATTTAAAATAAAATTTGGAAGTAAATCAAAATTATAAATTTTTACGTGTTTATTTATTTTACTTCTTAAAAGTTTGTTAATTTTTTTTAAATTACAAAATAATAATATTTTACCAGTTTTATCAACTATAATATGCGCGTTAGGCAGTGGGGAATACATAGTATCTTCGCCTCTTATATTCAACAACCAAGCAACGTTTTCAGAAGCCGTAGTAAACAAGTAGTCAACTTTATTGAACTTTATAAATTCTACCAACTTAGCTAACTTTTTTTCAACTTTTAACCCAGCGTCTTTGTCTTTAATTACGTAAAAAAATTTAATGTTTGGGCTCTTCTCTCTTTTCCACAAAAGATCAATTAAATTTTCACTAACTGGTTTCAATTTTATAAATTTGTTATCAAAAAGTCTATTTAATGAATTTTCTGTATGAAGTTTTGGATCAAATCCTAATTTTAATTTTTTTTTTTTAAAAATGTTGAAAGGATATTCTTTGGGGATAGTACATATTTGAAATTGACCACCACATTGTATTCCTGCTTGAATAGTATATCTGCCATCTACAAACATATAATTTTTATTTTCAAGAATAACGGCAAAACCAGCAGAGCCTGTAAAATTGGAAATATGTTTTAAATTATCTTCAGAAGCAGATACATATTCGCCAAAAAAATTATTATTTTTTGGTATTATGTAACCATCTAAATTGAAGGTTTTAAAAAGTTTTCTTAGTTTTTTTATTTTTTCCATTTTATCATTTTATTTTTCTTAAATCTCTCCCAACCTGGACTTCTATACTCACTATTAAAATCTGTATCAATATCCTGGTTAAATTCGAAGTCATTTTTAAATTCTGATGCAGCCTCTATCTCATTTTTTTCTATATTTTCATCGGGGATTTCGTTTATAAACCTTGATGGTAACGCATCCATCCACTCTCCATGATATGATCTTTTCATAGCAAAGGACAAGTAAGCTTCTTTTTTGGCCCTTGTTATTCCCACGTATGCAAGCCTTCTTTCCTCTTCTAATGCTAAGTCTCCTTTTTCTTCTAAAGATTTTTGATGGGGAAACAGGCCTTCTTCCCACCCAGGTAAAAAAACAACATCAAATTCCAATCCTTTAGCTGCATGCATAGTCATTAAATTAATTTTTTCTCCTTCCCATTCCTTATCAATTGATGTGGCAAGCGCAACATGTTCTAAAAAAGATTGCAAATTATCATACTCATGCATAGCTCTAAGAAGTTCTTTTATATTATCAAGCCTACTTTCATTTTCAAAATCTTTTTTATTCTTAAGCATTTCAGAATAACCTGACTCATCTAGAGCAATTTTTAAAAGATCATAATGTTTATTGGTTTTGGCATCTATTCTCCACTTATCAATCATTTTTGTTAATTGTAATAAGCTTGTTTTCATTTTAGGTTTTAAACTATCATTTTCTAATTTTTTTTTAATCGAGTCCTCAAGACATAATTTATTTTGACCACCAAAACTATATAACTGATTAAGAGTGCTTTCACCTATACCTCTTTTAGGATTTTCAATTACTCTTTCTAAAGCTAAATCATCATATTTTTGATTTATGATTCTTAAATATGCTACAGCATCTTTTATTTCCGCTCTTTCGTAGAATCTAGTTCCACCTAGAACCCTATAACCTAAACCTACTTTAAGAAATCTTTCTTCAAATTCTCTTGTCTGATAAATAGCTCTAACTAAAATAGCAACGTTATTAAGTGAATATTTTTTTTTTAATTTATTTTCTGCTATGTCACTAATATTTTCTGCTTCTTCACGACCAGTTTGATAACAATTAAGTTTGACTTTTTCTCCTTGTTGAGCAGAGGACCAAAGTTTTTTTTCAACCCTACCTTTGTTATGTGAGATTAAGGTAGATGCAGTTTCTAAAATATTTTTAGTAGATCTGTAATTTTGTTCTAATTTAAAAACTTTACAATCTTTATAGATATGATCAAAAGTTAAAAAATTTTTTATTTCCGCACCTCTCCAGCTATAGATTGATTGATCATCGTCCCCAACACAACAAATATTTTTTTGCTCATTAACCAAAAGATTCAACCATTTATTTTGAATAAAATTAGTATCTTGAAATTCATCTACTAGAATATATTTAAAATTATTATTATAGATTTTTTTAATATCTGAGTGATTTTCAAATAATTTAACACAATACAATATAAGATCGCCAAAATCACATGCGTTAAGATCTCTAATTTTTGTTTGATAAATTTTATAAACTTTAAAAATAGATTTTTCTAATCCAGTAAACTTATCCTCTTTAATGTCTTCTGGAAGTAAGCCTTTATTTTTCCATTTATCTATAAAGGATAAAATAAATCGAGGTGTAATTTTCTTAGCATCTATGTCTTCAGCTTTACAAATATTTCTAACTAATTTTTTTTGATCATCAGTGTCTAGAATAGTAAAATTTCCTTTCAAACCAATTGCTTCTGCGTGTCTTCTTAAAAATTTAACGCTAATAGCGTGAAAGGTGCCAAGCCACGGAACTGCAGTTGATTTTTCACTTACGTAGTTGAGAACTCTATTTTGCATCTCTTTTGCTGCTTTATTAGTAAAAGTTACGCACAGAATTTGATTTGGCCATGCTTTTTTTGAATTAATAATATGTGCCAATCTTGTTGTTAAGACTCTTGTTTTTCCCGAACCAGCTCCAGCAACTATTAAGTTAGGCCCTTCTGTGCTTAAGACAGCTTCTTTTTGTTCCTTGTTTAAATCTTCTATTAACTTATTTATAGGATCCATAATTATAGAACAACTATATACTATTTATTTAAACAATATAAATGATTAAAAATTTCAATTTTTTTTTAAAAAAAAAAAATATTTACAGATATTTTATTTATTTATTTGTATTTTTTATTATTATTTTATTTTCTTATTTTTTTACACCAAAGTTTTTTAACTATTCTACTCAACTAATAGAAGAAAGTCTTAGAACAAATAATGATATTAATATTAAAAATATTTCAAAAATTACCTACAAAGCATTTCCAACACCAAGACTCAATGTATCTGGTAGTAATTTTAATATTAAAGAAGATATTTTAAAAATAGGCGGGAGTGAAATTGAAATAGTCCTTAACCCAAGCCACATCTTAAATTATAAAAAACTTTTTTATAATAAAATAATAATAAAGGGTGGATCAACTAAAATTAACATTAATAACATAAATCAGTTATTAAACTATTTTAAAAAAAATAAGCAAAAAATTTTTTTAAGAGAAAATAATCTTATTTTAGCAAGCAATAAAAATTTTTTATTTAAAATCAATAATAGCAAAACTGTAATAAGTAATACTAATAACGAAATGCAATTAAGTATAAATGGAATTTTCTTAAATCATAAAATTACTTTTCTATTAGACAGCACATCAAAAGGGGGAAATAATGTAATAATTAAAATTCCAAAACTTGATATAATAAGTAATATTTTTTTAGAAAATGAAGATAAATTTAGTTTTCTAAACGGCTTTGTTAAAGTAAAAATTTTAAATAATTACTTTCAATTTAATTTTACTAAAGAAAAAAATATAAAAATTAACAAAGGATTCATTAGAAACAATTTAATAAATTCATCATTAGAGGGTAATGTAGAGTTGAAACCAAGTTTTCTTCTTAATCTAAATTTTGAACCAACAACACTAAATATAGAAAAATTATTTACTATAATCCAAAAAGAATATTTTTCAGATAAAAAAGTCAAATTAGAACTAATAAAAAAAATTAATGGTATTTTAACTTTTAAAAAAATGTTTCAAGGCAGTGTAATCTTTAAAAACGGGGAAATCTTATTTAAAAATTTTAAAACTGGAGTGAACAACTCAATACTTTTTGACGCCAGAATTTCAGAATTTGGAAAATCAGGAAAAATTCATTTTAATGTAGTAAAAATTGTTGAACTTAGAAAAAGCCCTCCTAAAGAAATTAAAGTATCAGGCTTTATAGTCCCCTCTACTTCAAAAGTAGTCTTTCAGAAACTATTATTTGACAATGAAAATTACAAAGAAAAAAAAATTAAAAATGCTGAGGAAAAATTTAAGAATGAGGTAATTCAAAAATCACTTAGTAATATTTTTAATAATTTAAAAATAAATAATTTTTTTAATAGTTTTAGTAATTAAATTACTTTGGCTTAGTCATAGACATAGGATCCATTATTTTATCGTATTCTTTATCATTAAGAATACCGGATTTAATCACCTCATCTTTTAGAGTCGTTCCATTTTTATGTGCTTTTTTCGCAATTTTCGCTGCTTTATCGTAGCCAATTTTTGGTGAAAGAGCAGTTACGAGCATTAAAGAATTATCCAATAAATATTTAATTCTTTTTTTATCAGCCTTTATTCCCTTGATACAATAATCAGCAAATGTTTTTGTAGAATCTGCCATGATTTCTATAGATTGCAAAATATTATGAATAATTAAAGGTTTAAAAACATTTAATTCAAAATGTCCATGCGACCCTGCCATTGTGATACCGTTGTGGTTTCCAATTACTTTTACACAAACCATTGTTACAGCCTCACATTGAGTAGGATTAATTTTTCCAGGCATTATTGAAGACCCCGGTTCATTTGAAGGTAAAATTAACTCACCATAACCAGCTCTTGGTCCAGACCCTAAAAATCTAATATCGTTTGCGATTTTCATTAAGCAAACTGCTGCGGTATTCATTGTTCCTGAAAAATTTACTATAGGATCATGAGTAGCTAATGCCGCAAATTTATTTGGAGTTACTTTGAAAGGTAATTTTGTAATTTTGCTAATTTCCTTAACAATCTGTTTATCAAAGTTTTTTCTTGTATTAAGACCCGTGCCTACAGCTGTACCACCTTGCGCAAGATAATAAATTTCTTCTAAAGCTTTTTCAATTCTTTTAATAGATTCTTTTAATTGAAATTGATAACCAGAAAATTCTTGACCCAGTGTTAAAGGAGTAGCATCTTGCAGGTGTGTTCTTCCTAGTTTCACAATTTTATTAAATTCTTTAACTTTTTTTCCTAATTCTTTTTCTAACAATTTTAGTGATGGTAGTAATTTTTGTTTAGTTTTAGTAACAATCGCAATGTGCATAGCAGTAGGAAATACATCGTTTGTAGATTGTGATTTGTTAACATGATCATTAGGATGAACAGGCTTTTTACTTCCTAGTTTTCCACCCATCATTTGAATAGCTCTATTAGCTATAACTTCATTCACATTCATATTCGTTTGTGTGCCAGAACCTGTTTGCCAAACTTTCAAAGGGAAATGTTTATCATGCTTACCTTTAATCACCTCATCAGAAGCTCTAACAATATAATTGCTAATTTTTTGATCTAAATCTTTGTTTTTTGTGTTAACAATTGCAGCAGCTTTTTTAATAATAGCTATCGAGTGAATAACAACTGGCTTAACTAGAAAATCTCCAATATTAAAGTATTTTTTTGATCTTTCAGTAGATGCGCCCCAATACTTATCACCATCTACTTTAACTTTTCCAATACTGTCAAATTCAATTCTGTATTTCATGAATGGTTTGTAGTTATAATATAGACTCGTTTAAAATAAAATCAAACTTGATATGGAATAAATATGAGCAATTTTCAAAGTGTTAAAAAATTCATGCAAACTTTTAGTCAAGAAGTTAAAAATAAAGCTGAATTTCCCAACGAAAAGATAGTTAAGTTAAGGAGCGATCTTATTAAGGAAGAACTTGATGAGTTAAATCAAGCAATTCAAGATAAAGATATAAAAGAAGTGGCTGATGCCCTTACTGATATTTTATATGTAACCTATGGTGCTGGGCACTCTTTTGGTATTGATCTTGATAAGTGTTTTGAAGAAGTACAGCAATCCAATATGAGCAAACTTGGAACTGATGGCAAACCTATTTATAACGATAATGGAAAAGTAATGAAAGGACCTAACTATTTTAAGCCTGATTTAAATAAATTTTTAAAATAATTTAGATAAAAATCTTTTGTTTGCTGAATTAAAACTCAAAAAAAAAAATTGATTAAAAAAAATATAGAATTTTACAATTTGAAAGAGTAAAAAAAGACTAATAAATAAAATCTAGAAAAGTAACAGCAAATGAACTTAGTAAAAATAATAATCATATGTCAGTAAATAATAAAATATTAGATTTAAAATCTTTAAAGTTAACAAGAAATAGATTTAAAAAAAAAAAAATTATTTTATGTCATGGTGTTTTCGACTTATTGCACGTAGGTCATATAAATTATTTCAAAGCAGCTAGAAAACTTGGAGATATACTAGTCGTTTCAATCACAGACGATAAGTTTGTCAACAAAGGCCCCGGTAGACCAGCTTTTTCTATATCAAATAGAATTAAATTTTTACTAGAAATTAATTGTGTAGACTATGTTTGCGTAAGTTCTTTTAATACAGCGGAAACAATTATCTTAAATCTAAGACCTAATTTTTACTGCAAGGGAAATGAATACACACAAAAAAAAATAAAATTTGATAATAACTTAAAAGAAGAGTTAATTGCTCTAAAATCAGTAAAAGGAAAATTTAAAACTATAAATAAAACAAGTTTTAGCTCTAGTAAATTTATAAATGATAACGCCTATCAAGACCTTGATTTAGGAAGTAAGAAATTTATAGAAGAAATTAGAAAAAAATATAGCCTGAATCAAATACGTGACGAGGTTAAAAAAATTTCAAACAAAAAAATTTTAGTAATTGGAGAGACAATAATAGATAATTACATAACTACTGATGCAGTAGGAAAATCAGGCAAAGAACCTGTAATGGTAGTAAAGAAAAAAAAACAAATAAAATTCCTGGGTGGAGTGGGCTACATAGCCAATCTATGTTCCTCTTTTGCAAAAGAAACAAGAGTTATAAGTTTTTTAGGTGAAAAAAAAGAAGAAAAAAATTTTGTTTTAAGAAGTTTAGATAAAAAAATTAAACATAATTTTTTATTAAAAAAAAATTCTCCGACTATAATCAAAACTAGATATTTAGATGATTATAGAAAAGGTAAACTTTTAGGAGTTTATGATTTGAATGATGATCCGATATCCAAAAAAGAGGAAAATAATTTTTTAAATATTATAAAAAATACAATTAATAAACACGATATAATTGTTGTTGCTGATTATGGCCATGGAATAATAACAGAAAAAATTAGAAAAATAATCACTGGCAGTAGTAAAAAATTATTTTTAAACACTCAAATCAATTCTTTCAATCGTGGATACCATACAGTTTATAAATATAAAAAAATTAATTCATTAATAATTAACGAAAGTGAGCTACGTTATGAGCTTAAAGATAAACATTCTACAATTCTTGGTTTAGCTAAAAAATTAAGAAAAAAAATATCAGTGGACAATATTATTGTGACAAAAGGAAAGTGGGGCGCTCTTTTAATTAATTGTAAGAATTGGTCTTACATTTTATGCCCAGCCTTTAGTGAAAATAATATAGATACCGTAGGTGCAGGAGATACTTTCTTTGCTTTATCTGCTTTATCTATTGGTTCGAAAATTGATAGTAAATTAGGATTATTAATTAGTTCATTAGCAGCAAGTTTCTCCATTAATCAAATTGGAAACCTTTCTACTTTTAATTATAAGATTTTAGATAAACAATTAAATCATATACTGAAATAAGAAATGAGTTACGTCGTAGCTACGACCTAGTTTTTTTATTTGATATTTCTGTGGTATATAAATAGTTAATGAAACTTACATGCCGCCCAAAAATAAATGATAAAAACTATTAATAATAACATTCACATAGTAATGTACCACTATGTAAGAAATATTAAAAAAAGTAAATATCCTAATCTTAAAGGTTTAGAATTTTCTGACTTTAGAAAACAAATATTCTATTTAAAAAAAAATTTTAATATATTATCAAATAATCAATTTATCGAGATACTTAATTCTAGAAAAATTCCTAAAAAAAAATCTATTTTATTAACATTTGATGATGGTTATCGAGACCATTTCGAGTATGTCTTTCCTTTTTTGAAAAAACAAGATGTGTCTGCTGTATTTTACCCACCAATTATGTGTGTTAGAAATAAAGCAGTTCTAGATGTCAATAAAATACATTTTATATTAGCAAAAGAAGAAAACAGAGATAAAATTCTTGATTTAATTTTTCTTTATGTAAAAAAAATCCTGAATAAAAATCCACAACAAATTGGAATTGAGAAAATCAATTTATTAAGTAGATATGATGACAAAAAAACAATTTTAATTAAGATATTATTACAACATCATTTACCCTTACCTTACAGAAAAAAAATTGTTGATAAGATATTTAAACATATAGTAAATTATAGTGAAGAGGAGTTTTCTAAAATTCTTTATATGAACAAAAATAATATACAAGAATTATATAAAAATAACTTTTCAATCGGTTCACATGGTTATAACCACTACTGGTGGAAAAAAATTAATAAAAATGAACAAGAGATGGAAATTAAGAAATCAATAAATTATTTTAAGAAAATAAAAGTTTTTGATAAAAATTTTTCTGTTTGTTATCCGCATGGAAGTTATAATTTACAAACTTTAAATTTATTAAAAAAATATAAAATAAAATTCGCATTGACTACAAGAGTGGGTTCGATTAATAAAAAAAATATTAAAAAGGTTTATGAATTGCCTAGATTTGACACAAATGACTTTAAATAAATTAAAATACAAATAACCTTAAATAAATTAAAGATGTACAAACAACAAAAACAAACAAAATTATTTTTTGAAAAAGACGCTAGAAATTGGCAAATTAAATCTGATGTAAATAAAAATAAATTACTCAACAGAATTCAAGAGAGAAATTTTTATGTGATTAATCAAATTAAAAAATTAAAAATCAATTCTTTGATTGATATAGGTTGTGGAACTGGTGATTTATCATATGACGCATCAAAAATTATTAAAAAAAGTGTTGGTATAGATTTTTCAAAAGATATGATTAAATTAGCACAAAATAAGTTTAAAAGAAAAAATCTTGAATTTTATAATAAAAACTTTTTTGGAATTAACACCAATGAAAGTTTTGATTGTCTTTCTGCTAATGGATTTATCGAATATATATCACTAAAAGATATAGATAAATTTCTTAAAATTTCAAAAAAAATTGTTAAACGAAATAAATTCATAATTTTTGGTACTCGAAATAGATTATTTAACTTATTTTCATTAAATAAATTTAGTGAGAATGAATTCAAAAAAACTTCATTTAAAAATTTTTATGAAGAAAGTATTGCTTTAAACCATATTAAATTTAGTAATTTTATAAAATTAAAAAAGAATAAATTTGAAGAAGTTTTATTTAAGCAACCAAAAACTGGTGTTAATGTAGATAAACGACACCAGTTTTCCCCACTACAACTAGTTGATATATTAAAAAAAAATAATTGGGAACCACTTGACTTTTATCCAATTAATTATCATCCAGTTGTTCCAACAAATTATCATAAAAATATAGAAAATAGGATTTTTTCAAATTACATTTATTTAAATAAAGAAAACAATAAACTTCCTTTTATTCCATTCTCATCTTCTTTTATGGTGTTAGCAAAAAACAAATAATTTTATTAAATTAAACCCTACTCTCCACATATCGTCTAATTAAGTTTTCAACTATATTTGACATTTTTCTCATATCTTTATCAGCAACTATTTTAAATCTATCAATCGTATGTTTATTGATTGTGTAATTCACTCTTTTCTTATGGCAGAACCATAAGAATAATTAGTCAAAAGTTATGTCCTAGCTACTAGAATCCTTATGTGGGAACAACTTCACTTTTGCAAAACACAGAAGTATCAACGTGATTACGTCTAAAAGCAATCTAAACACCAATCAGCATTATAAATAAAGAGAAGTAGGAGAGTTGTAAGGGGCGTTCTGTTGCCAGGTGCCCTGAACCAGTCTACTAGAATCGTTATGTAGCACCAACTTCACTTTTGCAAAATACAGAAGTTTAAAGATAATTACGGATTGATTACGGATGAACTATCTCACTATAAACTTGATAAAGAGATACTAAAATGTGACTATAAAAACATGTTAAAGAATTTTATCGCAATACTTTCTGGAGCTGCACTTGTTTCTTGTGCTTCTATTGTTAACGATCCAACTGTGCCTGTTACACTATCTTTTAGTGACGGTGGTAGCGGAAACTGTAAGTTAAATAATAAACGTGCATCTTATAGCGTTGAAGTTCCAGGTACAAATATGATCAGAAGATCAGACGATCCATTAAGATATGATTGCGTAACAAGTTCGGGTAAAAAAGGATATGGAAGCATACCAAGTGAAATGGAAGGCGCAAAATTAGCTGGAAGCGTTCTAATAGACTTCGGAATAACTGACTCAATTACGGACAAACATAGAACCTATACTCCTAACTTTGTAGTACCTGTAAAATAAAATTACGTACCAGCTACGGACAGAACCAATTCAAACACCAATTAGCATTATAAATAAAGAGAAGTAGGAGAGTTGTAAGGGGCGTTCTGTTGTCAGATGCCTAATTTTATTTTCCTTTGTTTCTATCAAATGTTTCTTTTGTCACTTGGTGAGATGGAAAAGGACCTCCTATAATAGCTGTGCCTATGGCTCCACCAAGCACTGCTCCTGCTACATTCGATGCATTAACTCCAGTTATGAAATAGTAGTTCTTACCTTTTTCTAAATTAACCTGAATATTAGTTTTTCCAAAAACTAAAGCCAAAGGATCACCACCAACTGTTATGGTATTTCCTCCTGCTGGTGCATAGAATTTTAAAAAATCTTTAGGATATATCGATCCAACCTCTTGATTATTTAACTTAATTATAGCTCTAACACCTCCATATAAAAATCCACTTTGCCTATATATATAAACATTAGCCATATCTTTTGAGTCAACTGCTAACTGAGACTCATTTTTGACTCCCGTTGACGCACAACCATAAGTTAGGAAAAATAAAATTATTAAAATTTTTTTCATACAGTAGTTATTCTAATACTTAAAATGTCATTTTAATAGGGGCGTTCTGTTGCCAGGTGCCCTGAACCAGGCTACTAGAATCGTTATTTAGCAACAACATCTCTTTTGCAAAACACAAAAGTATCAACTGAATTACGAGTCAATTACGAGTGAGTTTTGTGCTAGGATCTTGGAGCATGAAAAAACTTTTAGGGATCTTGGTTCTGGGTTTGTTGTTCAGCGGGAATGTTTGTGCTGAAACAAAGAATATAGGTAATGGACTATCTATCAATATACCAAGTAAATATAAATATTTTGAAATTACAGTTAGGCAAATTGTGTCAAGATTTCCTGACATTGTTTTAGATGAATTAGGTGATGATTTTGGAATAGGAATGAATGCAAAATTAATCGTAATTGCCAACAATCAAAAAACAATTAAATTTTTTGATGAAGTTACTTCCGTCACTGGAATAAAAAAACTTAATAGAAAATATTTACAACCAATTATGCAAATAGCCGAAGACCCTAAGTTTGCTCAAATGATTTTGAAAGAAGTACAAAAAAAGTATCCCAATAAAGATTTTGAAAACATGCCCGAAGAAGAGGCTATGGAATTATTTTTTGAAGTTTCGCAAAATCCAAAGATGGTAAAAAAATTTGAAAAAATGTTTGAGCCAATTTTAAAAAAATTTCAAAGTGCTTATAATTTAGATAAATATACAATTTTATTTATAGGTGATAAAAAAGCAGATATTATAGATCAAATAAGTTATAAGAACATCGATGAGTTGGTTCAGTTAGTTAAAGATGGATTAAATGAAATTTATGAAGAATCAAAAGATCCTTCATTAAAAGGTTTAAAAGATTTGCAATTTGAAATAGCAAAAAATCTTCAAGGTGATCTCTATTTATATTCAGATGACAACGTAGACACACCGTATGTTAACTCAGAGCACAATAGTGAAATATTTTTAACCTCAAACAAAGATCAAATAATAGCGATGATGTCTATATGTTTAAAAAAATGTAATGGCTCAACAGATTTTGCAGAAATTATAAGACCTTCAAATTTATACAAAGGGCTTCAAACTAAAACACAAACAAACCCAAATACATCTGATATTGCCTCTCAATTAGAGCAGCTTAATAAACTTTATAAATCTGGTGCATTAACAAAAGATGAGTTTAATAAAGCTAAAAAGAAACTTTTAAACTAAAATTACGTCGTAGCTACGTCGTTACGACTTTTACTTTTAATTAGTGGTGAGTTTGCTTATTGATTACGCATTCAGTAGGGGCGTTCTGTTGCCAGGTGCCCTGAACCAGTCTACTAGAATCGTTATGTAGCACCAACTTCACTTTTGCTAAACAAAGAAGTTTGAACGTAATTGTGACGCTATTGTGACTTTTAATTTTGTGTTAAGATAGAGTCATGAAAAATATTTAACTTAAAAATAAAAGATAATAAT
>Ga0209710_1001406_pt1 | contig 18535 bp, 13 predicted proteins | sample ArcticOcean_MG_C_5_FD_187436 | JGI IMG/M metagenome (GOLD analysis project Ga0209710, IMG submission 187436) | Marine microbial communities from western Arctic Ocean - ArcticOcean_MG_CB4_138 (SPAdes) (version 2) | ecosystem: Environmental > Aquatic > Marine > Oceanic | place: Arctic Ocean...
AAAATATTGTGACAGGGCCAATGGCTAGGGGGTTGGAGCTTGAATCAGAAGCAAGAAATGCTTACGAAGTAGAAAATCAAAAAGTAATTTTAACTGGATTTATTGATCACCCTACAATAAAAGAAGCAGGGGCGAGTCCTGATGGCTTAGTTGGGGAAGATGGATTAATCGAGATTAAATGTCTTAATATAAAAAATCATAATGAAATTGTAAAAAAACAAACTTTACCCAAGAAATACAATCTTCAAATTCAATTTCAATTAGCATGCACAAATAGAGCATGGTGTGATTTTGTAGCTTACCATCCTGAATCTGATCATTCACTCTATGTAAAAAGAGTTTTGCCAGAATATGATTTAATAAAAGAGATTCATGAAAAAGCAATTATTTTTGTTGGCGAAGTAGAAGAGAAGTATAGAGTAATGAAGGAAAGAAATTCAGAAGAGCTTTATAAATATTTATAAATAATAATTTTTATGATTAATTTAAAAAGAAATAGTAAATTGGAATTAGTAGAGGCAAAAGGTATTCGGAGTCGCTCTTCCTCAATATATAATCCAAATCAATTAGAAGATTTTAAAATTAGTCGTGGCAAATTTAATGATTTTTTAACTTGCCAACGATGCTTTTATTTAGATCGTGTTAAAGGTTTTCAAAGTCCTGGTATGCCAGGGTGGTCATTAAACGAAACTACAGATATTTTATTGAAAAAAGAATTTGATGCTTGTAGGGCAGAGCAGAAACCTCATAGAATATTTATTGAGAATGGATTAGAGCATCTTGTCCCTTTTAACCATCCCGAGATGGATAATTGGCGAAACTCCCTAAGCAAAGGGTTAATGTCTCGTTTTAAAGAGACTAATATAATCTTATCTGGCGGCATTGATGATATTTGGCAGGATACTAAGACAAAGAATTTAATAGTTGTTGATTATAAGTCTCAAGCTAGTAATTATGAGGTGAGAACAGATTATTATTTAGCATCTCCTTATCACGAGGGCTACAAAATTCAGATGGATTTTTACAATTATTTATTAACTGCTATGGGCTTTAAGGTAGGCACGCTATCATATTTTCTTGTAGTAAATGCGAACCGTGGGGCAGATGGTTTTCATGGAAAGTTAGATTTTAGTGAGACATTGGTTCCATATCCCCACAATATTACTTGGATAACATCAAAGGTAGATGAAATGATTGAGCTAATAAATCAAAAGACTGTACCTGAATCTAATCCTAGCTGTGAAAATTGTGCATACTCTAATCAAAGAGCTAAAATAGATTAGATATTATTTTGTTAAAGAATCTTTATCTAATGTATCCGCCAGACCATGATTTACAACTGAATGACCTATTTCGTCTTCTCTAACTACCTTAATAACATCAATTAATCTAGCATCACTTTTTAATTTCCAATATTCAATTGCTATTTGAGGAGCTGGTATGTTCAATTCCGGATTTTTTTCAACCTGTTCTAAATACCCGGTATAGCTAATAACAGCCTCTTCCTCGAAATAGCCTACTAATCTATGAGCAGTGCGAGGAAAGAATACATATAAAATAAAATAGAAATGCCAGAATAAGGCTTGAGCGAATAAAATCATTGCTCGTTCAATCCAATTCGGCTTTGCAATTTCAATAAAAGTCATGAGGTGCATCCGTTCATTTTCTGCTTCATCAAGCAGTAATTTTATCCAACCCCGATCATTTTGCATCTTTCTTAAGCACTTTAAATGTATCCACATTCCAGCCACCATTCCTGGAACACCGGCTACAGTTTCTAATACTACAGCCCGATGCCCATATCTTTTTGCAAAGAAAGTGTCAGCAAAAAGTCGTAAGAATTTAGTAATACTTAATGCAATGAAATCACTAAGTGATTCAGGACGTCTGTGTTCAATCATAAGTTTATTTTTTTAGCTTTATCTTTTCTAACGTTTTTGATAATAAAATTCATTATATCGATAGCGTTTTGTTCGCCGCCTGCCATTGTGCTAGAGGTAAAATATTTTCCGTCTATGATCATTGTTGGAACTCCAGTTGCACCTGCAGCCTTAAATATTTTGAATGAACGAGATAATTTAGATTTCATCGAAAATGAATTAAAAGCAGCTCCCACTTCTTTTTTATCGAGTTTCCCATTAAGAGCAATCCAGTTGATGAGAGCTTTTGTATTATCATGTTTGAATATTTTTTCTTTATGAATAGCATCAAATAATTTTTCATGTAATTTATTTACAAGGCCTAACGACTCCAAAGCATAATATGCTTTTGCAGAGGCAACCCAATCTTTTCTTGGTATTGCAGGAATTCTTTTAAAGGTAACGTCTTTAGGTAAATTATCTGCCCATTTATCTAGATAAGGGTCCATATTGAAGCAATGAACACAGCCATACCAAAATAATTCTACTACTTCAATTTTGTCTTTTGATTCGGTAGGAATTGCTTCTTTAGTCGTTTTAAAATTGACACCAGGTTCAGGCTGGACAGCAGAAACAAAGTTAGAAATCGCAATTAAAATTATAAATATTAGTTTTTTCATAGCATCCTCTTTTAAAATTTTTAGTTAGTTTTAGGCTTAGTAAGTTTGATTAAGTTCGCTTTAAATCCCTCTTTAATGAGTTTCTCACGCATTTCTCTTGTCTTTACAAGCTGATTATATGGCCCAACACAAACTCGATGGAATGAATTATCACCAATTTTGGCAGACATAATGACTGATTCAAAACCCATCAAGGCTAATTTAGCTTTTAAATTATCTGCTGGATTGACTTCGGAAAAAGCCCCAACTTGTAAATAGTAATTAACTTCTCTATTTTGGTTTGGATCAGCTTTAATATTATCATTTGAATAGTTTGAATTATTGTTAGGTAGCGCATCATAAAAATCAAACCCAGTATCTTCATCAATGTTAATGACATCTTCATCCCCAAGTGCAGAATTAATTTCTATACAAGCTCCTACAGTATCTTTCGATACAAAAGGACTTTTACCATTTGTAATAAAAAGAGTTACAGCAATAGAAATGAGAATGCCAAAAAGCAAACCAACAAATACCCCATTAGTAAAGGGAGTCCCCTCAGATTTTTTTGAATGCTTAGTTCTATAACTATCTGCCATAATTTTCGTCCTTTCACATTTGTTGGGGTGCTTTAATTCCTAATAAGTCTAAGCCATTTCTTAAAACATACTTTGCACTGTTGATTAATGATAGCCTAGCAATTTTTATTTTTTCGTCTTCTACTAAAAATTTACTATCATTATAATAACTGTGCAGTTCTGCTGCACAATCTTTGAGAAAATTAGCAATTTGATGAGGGGCAAGCTCTTTAGTTGCTTGTAAAACAATCTCAGGATAAATACCAATACTTTTAATTAATTTTAATTCAGCCTGACTATAGAAAACAAAAGAATCATCAAGCTTGAGTTTTGAAATATCGCCCCCCCATTGCTTCAATACTTTAGAGATTCTTGCATGTGCATATTGAATGTAAAAAACAGGATTATCATTATTTTGACTTTTAGCTAAATCAATATCAAAAACTAATTGTGAATCAGGCCTTCTTGCCACTAAAAAATATCGCGTTGCATCACAACCCACGTCGTCAATTAATTCCTTTAAGGTAAGATAACTTCCTGCTCTTTTTGAAATTTTAATTTCTTTATTTCCTTTAATAACAGTAATCATTTGATGAAGCACATATTCTGGCCAATTTTTTGGTATGTTTTTGTTTAAGCCTTGAAGTCCAGCACGAACTCGACTAATTGTACTATGATGATCAGCTCCTTGTTCATTAATAACCTTCTTAAACCCTCTTTCCCATTTATCTAAATGATAAGTAACATCAGGTATAAAATAGGTATATGTACCATCCGTTTTTTTCATCACACGATCTTTGTCATCTCCAAAATTTGTTGTTTTTAGCCATAGTGCCCCATCTCTCTCATATGTATGGCCTTCTTCAATAAGTTTATTAACTACCGATTCAACTTTTCCATCCTTATAAAAAGAAGATTCTAAGCTATAGACATCAAATTTAGTTCTAAAAGCTTTGAGATCTTGGTCCTGTTCATTTCGGAGGTAGGCGACACTAAAGTCTTGAATTGATTGCGTATCTTCAACTTTACCAGTTGCTTTAATAATCTCTCCCTCACATTTTATTGTTTCCATTGATAAAAAAGCTTTCGCAATATCATTTATATAGTCTCCATGATATCCATCGACAGGAAATTTGGGGTCGTTGGTTGGAATTTTTTGGCAGGATGCCATAACAGATCGAGTTAAATTATTAATTTGTTCTCCAGCATCATTATAATAAAATTCTCGTGTGACAGACCAATTAGAAGCTTCAAAAAGTCTTGCTAAACAATCACCAATTGCTGCACCTCTCCCATGACCAACATGGAGTGGCCCAGTTGGGTTTGCAGAAACAAATTCAATTTGAATTTTTTGTCTATCGCCAGTTTTGTTTTTACCATAAGTATCCTTTAATTTTAGGACATTATTGATGATTTCGTTATTAGCTTTGCTACTTAAAAAAAAATTTAGGAAACCTGCACCTGCTATCTCAATTTTGCTAATAAGATTAGAAGGTGGAATTTTGTCTAAAACCATCGCAGCAACATCACGCGGAGATTTATTTAATTTTTTTGATAATACAAGACATAAGTTCGTAGAGAAATCGCCGTGGCTGATTATTTTAGGCCTATCAATGACGATGATGGACGCATCAGGGTAATCAGTGATTTGTTTAACTGCTGAAAAAAGTAAATCGGTCAGGTGTGCTTTCACAAGGTTACAATAATAGTTAAAAGAGATATTTTACCCTATCCATTGGGTTATTTTTAAGGAATAAATTACAAATATAATAATGAACGAAAAACAAAAAATATTAAAAGTGGCTATTGATATACCAATTAATCAATTATTTGATTATTTACCAAATGAAAATTCTTTTTCTATTGGACAATATGTAACAATTCCTTTTGGAAGAAGAAAGATGATTGGGGTTATTTGTGAAATTTCTTCACATTCAGAAATTCCCTCATCTAAATTAAAATCAGTTATAAATGTAGATCCTGAAGTAATTTTTGATGCACAAATGTTTAAATTACTAACTTTTGTTTCGAAATATTATCATTACCCAATTGGGCAAACAATAATGTCTGTTGTTCCTAGCCGCCTAAAGAAAAATTTAAATCAATTACGTAAGTTTGAATTAATTTATCAAGCAACAGAAAAATTAACTAAAGAATATATTAATCAATTGCCAGTACGTCAACTGAGGCTAAGAAAGGTTGCAGAGGCAATACTTATTAAAGATACAAGACAGAGAGATATTATGAATTTAGTTTCTAACTGGTCAGAATGCATTGCTCAATTAGAAGCTTACGGTTGTCTGAAATCAAAAAAATATGAGCCTGAAGCCAATGTTTTAAAAGTTAAAATACCAACTTTAAATGATGAACAAAAAGTAGTAATAAATGCTATTACAAAAAAAGAGGGCTATCAAGCATCTTTAATTTTTGGAATTACTGGAAGTGGTAAAACAGAGGTTTATATGCAATTAATTGAACATAGTTTAAAGGAGCAACAGAGCCAAGCTTTGATTCTAGTTCCTGAGATAAATCTAACCCCACAATTAGAAAATAGATTTCGTACACGCTTTCCTAATAAAAAATTAGTAAGCTTACATAGCCATTTAACTGATATTGAGCGACTAGATAATTGGAGAAAAGCAAAGTCAGGCGAAGCTAGTATCGTTATCGGAACAAGGTTGGCGATTTTTACGCCAATGCCCTTTATTAAAATGATTATTATTGATGAAGAGCATGACATATCTTTTAAACAGCAAGATGGATTGAGGTATCACGCAAGAGACGTTGCAATGGTTCGTGCAAAAAACATTAATATTCCTATCGTATTAGGAACTGCTACGCCTTCTTTGGAGAGCTGGCATAATGCAAAGCGGATAGATAATAAATATAATTTTTTAAAGTTAAGTTATCGAGCAGTTAAAAATGCATCTCTTCCAGAAGTTAAAACTGTACTTGTAAATGATAAAACAAAAAATGGAATTTCAAGGGTATTAGTTGATGCCATCAATGATCGACTAAAGCGTAAAGAGCAATCATTAATTTTTATTAATCGGAGAGGTTTTGCCCCAACTCTATTTTGTACTTCATGCAGCTGGACTTCAGAATGTAAAAGATGTAGCTCTAAACTAGTCGTTCATCTTAAAACAAATAGACTTAAATGCCATCATTGCGGGTACGATCAAAATATAATTAATCAATGCCCTTATTGCGACAGCATGGATTTACTCCCACTTGGCTCAGGAACACAAAAAGTAGAAGATGTTTTGAGCAAACTTTTCCCTGACGCATCTATTCTAAGAGTTGATAGAGATACCACCAGGACTAAGAAATCATTAACTTTGCTTCACGATAGAATGAACAATCGAGAAATTGATATCTTAGTCGGCACTCAAATGTTAGCAAAAGGACACGATTTCCCATTTCTTACTTTGGTTGGAGTTTTGGATGCAGATAATGCCTTATATAGTCCAGATTACCGTGCTCCAGAAAAATTATTTTCACAATTAATGCAAGTATCTGGACGTGCGGGCCGTTCAAAAATAAAAGGTGAAGTGCTTATTCAAACAGCATTTCCAAATAATCCAGTATTTGAAGGAATCAAAAAACATGATTATGAAATTTTTGCTCAAACCCTTATTCAGGAAAGGAAGCAAATGGGACTCCCTCCTTTTAGTTTTGCTGCTATCTTAAGAGTTGAATCTAAACAATTAAAATACGGTGAGAAATTTGTAAATGATGCAGGGAAATATGCTGAATCTTTATCAAATAAAGTTGTAATTTATGACCCTGTAAGGCCCTCAATAGAAAGATTAAAGGGCCACGAAAGGTTTCAATTGTTTATTCAAGCTAATGCACGCAATGATTTGCAAAATCTATTAAGGCAATGGGTTGCTTATTTAAGACAATCCCCTTTCGCTAATCGAGTTAAGTGGTCTATTGATGTGGACCCGATAGAATTTTAACTGGTTTATTTAATTCATATACAATAACAATATGATTAAATCACCTCCAAAAGTAATGACTTTTTCTGCAACAGACCCTACTGGCGGGGCAGGAATGCAAGCTGATATTCTAACTATTTCAAGTTTAGGCTGTCATCCAGTTTCAATTGCGACTGGCTTTACCGTCCAAGATACCATTGGTGTTAATAAACTAATTCCAATTGATTCTGAATTGGTAAATGATCAAGCCCGTCTTATATTAGAGGATATGGAAGTCGAAATTTTTAAATTAGGATTATTAGGAAGTAAAGAAAACATTGCTACCATTGCTGAAATTATTTCTGATTACCCAGAAATTCCTTTAATTATAGATCCCGTGCTGGCTTCTGGCCGCGGAGATGAATTTGTTGATATTGAAGCCAGGACAATGATGATGGAATTACTATTTCCAGAATCATTATTAATAACCCCAAATAGTTTAGAGGCGAGGCAACTGGTAAGTGATGAATCAGAAGGATTAGAATTGTCTATTGAGACATGTGTTGACCGTTTAAAAGAAATAGGATGTGAAAATATTTTAATAACAGGGACTCATGAAAATACAGAAAGTGTAATTAATACTTTATATGGTCCATCAAATCAAACAATTCCATACCATTGGGATCGACTTCCTGGGAATTACCATGGTTCAGGGTGTACATTGACTGCTGCTATCTCTGCTTATTATGCATTAGGATTATCAATTGGTGAGGCCGTAGAGGAGGCTCAATATTTTACATGGCATGCATTAAAAAATGGTTTTAAACCTGGTATGGGGCAGTTGATCCCAAACCGATTTTTTCGAGCTAATGATGTTGAGGGTGATGGAAAATCTACATATCATTAAAGGTCTTTATGCTGTAACGCCTGATGAAAAGGATTTATTTGCATTAAGCTCAAAAGTAGAATCCTGTATTAGAGGCGGGGCAAGACTGATTCAATACCGATCTAAAGGACTTTCGAAAACTGAGCAGAACAAGCAAGCAAGAGAAATTAAAATGGTATGTGATCGCTACAAAGTACCACTAATTATAAACGACAATGTTGAATTATGCCGTATTATAAATGCAAATGGCGTACATTTAGGAGAAGATGACGATAGTTTAGAAAAAGCACGTTTAGTTTTAGGGCCCTCAAAGATAATAGGAGTTTCTTGTTACAACTCTATTGATCGAGTAAGAAAGGCAGTAGATAGGGGCGCAACATATATTGCATTAGGGGCATGTTTTCCATCGAAAACAAAACCCCATGCACCAACAGCTTCATTAGATTTAATAGATTTAGTTTTAAAAAATTTTAAAATACCTGTAGTTGCAATTGGCGGCATTAATCTTGAGAATATAGAATTGCTTGCTAATAAGGGCATTAGTTGTGTTGCATTGATTAATAGTTTATTCAAAAGCAAGGATATAGAAGGAACGGCTAGGCAATTTACTGGTCTATTAAAAAGTGGAGAATTATGACAGACAAAAACAAAAACTTATTTGAAGCATCTCAGACATTTATTCCTGGAGGAGTAAATTCACCAGTTCGAGCATTTTCATCAGTTGGAGGAACGCCAATTTTCTTTAAAAAAGGATTGGGAAGTAGGCTTTGGGATGAAAATGATAAAGAATATATTGATTACATCAATTCGTGGGGTCCAATGATTCTAGGCCATGCTCACCCACAGGTTATTAAAAAAGTTCAAGAGGTTTCAAAAAATAGCCTATCTTTTGGAGCACCCACTTCAAAAGAATTAGTTATGGCTGAATTGTTAGTTAAATTGGTTCCAAGTATGGAGCAGGTTCGATTAGTAAGTAGCGGAACGGAAGCGACTATGAGCGCAATACGTGTCGCAAGAGGATTTACGTCAAGAGATTGTATTGTTAAATTTGAGGGTTGTTATCACGGTCATGCAGATGCACTATTAGTAAAAGCTGGTTCAGGCGCCCTAACATTTGGACAGCCGAGTTCTGCTGGTGTACCTAAAGATGTAGCAAAGCACACACATACCCTTACATTTAATGACATCGAAGCTTTAGAAAAATGCTTTAGTGAGATTGGGGATGAGATTGCATGCGTAATTATTGAACCCATTGTGGGGAATATGAATTTAATTTTACCTGATATCAAGTTTTTGAAGAAATTGAGAAGTCTTTGCACGCAATATGGAGCTGTTCTAATTTTTGATGAAGTAATGACTGGATTCAGAGTTGCATTAGGAGGTGCTCAAGAATTATATGGAGTAACTCCTGATATGACAACATTAGGAAAGATTATAGGCGGGGGATTACCTGTCGGGGCTTTTGGAGGCAAAAAAGATATTATGCAAAAATTAGCGCCATTAGGACCAGTTTATCAAGCAGGTACTTTATCTGGGAACCCAGTTGCAGTTGCTGCCGGCTTAGAAACTCTAAAACTAATTCAAAAGCCAAATTTTTATCAGCAATTATCTTTAATTACAGAAAAGTTGGTTAATGGAATGATTGACGCTGCAAAAAAAAATGACATTGCTTTTTCTGCAAGAAGTGTGGGGGGGATGTTCGGTATTTATTTTAGAGAAGCGCCTCCAAATAGCTTTGATGAAATAATGGAAAGTGATCGTGCAAAATTTAATAAGTTTTTTCATTCTATGCTGAAACAGGGTATTTATTTTGGCCCTTCTGCATTTGAAGCTGGATTTGTTTCAGCAGCTCATACAGAAAAAGATGTTGATGAAACAATTAAAGCATCCCACAAGGCATTCGAAAGCTTGAATGATTGATTTAATTTCATTCAAATCATTGAATAAATGGACAAATAAGCATAAAATTATCGGCTCCGTTTAGCAGAGTAAAGAATAAATTTAATGGCAAAACAAAAAAATTTAAAACAAGGCTTGTATAACCCAAAAAATGAACATGATTCTTGTGGCGTTGGATTTATTGCTAATATTCATGGTACGAAAAGTCATCGTATTGTTCAACAAGGCTTAGAAATCCTCACAAATCTTACGCATCGGGGGGCAACCGGATATGACCCCAAACTTGGAGACGGTGCTGGATTATTGATACAGATGCCTGACAGTTTTTTTAGAGAAGAAATAAAAAACCTAAAAACAGAGCTACCAGAAGCTGGCCATTATGGCGTTGGGATGATTTTCTTACCTCAATCAAAGTCAGCAAGAGAAAAATGCGAAGCAATTATTTCAAAGATGATTGCAGAAGAAGGCCAAGCAGAAATAGGATGGAGGGAAGTCCCGGTTAATAGTAAAAATATTGCTAACGCAGCTCGAGATGTCGAACCAGTAACTAAGCAAGTTATTGTTAGTAGAAACAAGAATTGTGCTTCACAAGATGATTTCGAAAGAAAATTATTTGTTATCCGTAAAAGGATTGAAATTGAAGTCAATAAGCTAAATATTGATGACCCAGCAAAATTTTATATAACTTCAATGTCTTCAAGAACAATCGTCTATAAAGGTATGCTGCTTGCGTGTGAGGTTGGCATTTATTTTGAAGATTTATTAAATGAATTAATGGAATCCGCATTAGCACTAGTTCATCAGAGATTTTCTACAAATACTTTCCCTTCATGGGAGCTCGCACACCCTTATAGAATCGTGGCTCACAATGGTGAAATTAATACTGTTCAAGGGAATGTAAATTGGATGAATGCTCGTCGTGAAAAAATGCATTCTTTGCTTCTTGGAAAAGATTTAGAAAAGCTATGGCCATTAATTGAGGATGGGCAGTCAGACACAGCTTGCTTTGATAATTGCTTAGAGCTATTAGTTGCTGGCGGATATAGTTTACCTCACGCAATGATGATGTTAATCCCTGAGCCATGGGCTGAAAATTCACTTATGAGTGAAGAAAGAAAAGCATTTTATGAGTACCATGCGGCTTTAATGGAGCCTTGGGATGGCCCTGCAGCTGTTGCTTTTACTGATGGGAAAATAATTGGAGCAACATTAGATAGAAATGGATTGCGACCTGCTAGATATTTACTGACTGACGATGGCAATTTAATGATGGCCTCAGAAATGGGTGTTTTAAAGTTCCCTGAAGAGAAAATTATAAAAAAATGGCGACTCGAGCCAGGGAAAATGTTACTTATTGATCTCGAAGAAGGGAAATTAATTGAAGATGATGAGATTAAAAAATTGTTATCTTCAGAAAAACCATATCAAGACTGGTTAAAAATCTCGCGTTATTTTTTAGGAGATTTAAAAGCTATCGATGTTAAATTTAAGCATGAAGAAAGTTTATTAGATTTGCAGCAAAGTTTTGGATACAGCCAAGAAGACCTTTCATTTATTTTAAGTCCAATGATAAAAACAGGACAAGAAAATTCTGGATCCATGGGGAATGATTCAGCACTACCAGTTTTGTCAAACAGACCTAAAATTTTATACAATTATTTTAAGCAATTGTTTGCACAAGTTACTAATCCGCCAATAGATCCAATTCGTGAAAGCATAGTTATGTCATTAGTAACGTTTATTGGGCCTAAGCCTAATCTTCTAGGAATTGAAGATAAAGAACCACCTTTTAGATTGGAAGCTAGCCAGCCAGTTTTAAGTATCGATGAATTGGAGCAACTAAAACAAATTGATTCATTGACACAAAATAAATTTAAATCAAAAGTAATAGATATTACTTATGTAACAGTTTCGGATGAAGGGCACGCTGTTGAAATGAAAAATGCATTAGAAGGTATTTGCAAAGAAGCAGACAAGGCAATTAATGATGGATTTAATATAATAATTCTTTCTGATAGGGCGACATCTTCTGGAAGGTTGGCAATTCCAGCCCTACTTGCTTGCTCGTCAACGCATCAATTTTTAGTTAAATCTGGCAATAGAACAAATGCAGGATTAGTTATAGATACTGGCTCAGCCAGAGAAGTACACCATTTTGCTTTACTAGCAGGTTATGGCGCTGAAGCCATTTGCCCATGGTTAACATATGAAACAATAAAGACCCTGAGTGATGATTTTATTAAGGCTCAGGAGAATTATATTAAGGCCATAGGAAAAGGTTTATTTAAAGTTATGTCTAAAATGGGAATATCAACCTATCAATCATATTGCGGGGCTCAAGTTTTCGAGGCAATTGGATTAAATGAGCATTTCATCAAAAAATATTTTACTGGAACTATATCTAATGTCGACGGAATTGGTATAGATCAAGTTGCCATGGAGGCTGTGAGAATTCATAAATTAGCTTATGGTAATGACCCAGTATTAATTAATGCTTTGGATGCTGGAGGAGAGTATGCATTTAGGATTAGAGGTGAAGAGCATATGTGGACTCCTGAATCTATAGCAAAACTTCAACATTCAACTAAAAAAAATAATTATGAGACCTATAAAGAATATGCAGAACTTATAAATAATCAAGCCCATAGACATATGACATTGAGAGGTTTATTTGCATTTAAAATAAAAAAATCAATTCCTTTAGGCGAAGTTGAGTCAGCAAAAGAGATAGTTAAAAGGTTTACAACAGGGGCAATGTCTTTAGGTTCTATATCAACTGAAGCACATTCAACTTTAGCTATTGCAATGAATCGAATAGGCGGTAAATCAAACACTGGCGAAGGTGGCGAAGATATTCGAAGAAGCTTTCCAATTTTAAAAGATACTACAATTTCTGATCATTTAGATTCAGATATTATAATGAGAAATATTAATTTAAAAGCAGGAGATTCATTACGATCTAGAATTAAGCAAGTGGCGTCTGGAAGGTTTGGAGTAACTGCAGAATATTTAGCATCTGCAGATCAAATTCAAATTAAAATGGCACAAGGTGCTAAACCAGGTGAGGGAGGCCAGTTACCCGGACATAAAGTTAGTGATTATATAGCTAAGCTTAGATTTTCTGTCCCTGGAGTAGGTTTAATTTCACCACCACCACATCATGATATTTATTCTATTGAGGATTTAGCTCAACTAATACACGATCTAAAAAATGCAAATCCAAATGCTAGCATATCAGTAAAATTAGTTGCAGAAACGGGTGTAGGAACTGTAGCAGCTGGAGTAACCAAGGCCAAAGCAGACCATATTGTTATAGCAGGCCATGATGGTGGCACTGGAGCATCACCATTAACTTCGATTAAGCATGCAGGCGGGCCTTGGGAGATTGGGTTAGCAGAAACCCAGCAAACATTAATATTAAATCAATTAAGAAGTAGAGTAATACTTCAGGTTGATGGCCAATTAAAAACAGGCAGAGATGTAGTTGTAGGTGCGATGTTAGGAGCTGATGAATTTGGTTTTGCGACTGCGCCACTTGTAGTTGAAGGCTGCATAATGATGAGAAAATGTCATTTAAATACTTGTCCAGTTGGAATTGCTACACAAGATCCAGAATTAAGAAAAAGATTTTCTGGTCAGCCAGAACATGTTGTTAACTTCTTTTTCTTTGTTGCTGAAGAGGTAAGGGAAATAATGGCATCCCTAGGAATTAGAAAATTTAATGATTTAATTGGACAATCTGATTTATTAGATAAGCAAAAAGGTATTGAGCATTGGAAAATAAAAGGACTTGATTTTAGTAAAATATTTTATCAGCCTAAAATGAATAATGATACTGCAAAATATAATACCGAAAGACAAGATCATGGGCTGCAAAATGCACTTGATAATAAACTAATTGAAAATACAATTTCCGCAATTAAAGATAAAACAAAGATTGAGTTAAATATATCGATTACCAATGTTAATAGAACTGTTGGGACTATGCTTTCTCATGAAGTAGCAAAAAGATATGGAAATACAGGCTTACCAGAAGATTCTATAAAGATAAACTTGAAAGGGACTGCCGGACAAAGTTTTGGTGCATTTTTAGCTAAAGGGATCACTTTTAATCTTAGTGGCGAAGGAAATGATTATGTTGGTAAAGGACTTTGTGGTGGAAAGATTATTATACAACCCCCCAAAAAATTTAGAGGGTTAGCTGAAGAGAATATCATTGTTGGAAATACGACTATGTATGGGGCAACATCTGGGGAAACCTATTTTAATGGCATTGGAGGCGAGCGTTTTTGTGTAAGAAACTCAGGAGCTTCTGCTGTAATAGAAGGCGTTGGCAATCATGGCTGTGAATATATGACTGGTGGAACTGTAGTAATTTTAGGTAAAACAGGCCAAAATTTCGCAGCTGGTATGTCTGGAGGGGTTGCCTATGTTTATGATCCTAATAAGACATTTAAAAACTATTGTAATTTATCCATGGTGACACTTGAAAAAGTAGAAAAAGAAAATATTGAAACTGACAACCCTCAACATCTAAATTTGGCAGATGAAATAATTTTGAAAACTCTTATTGAAAATCATTGTCAATATACTAAAAGCAATATTGCGAACAAGATATTAAACCAATGGGATGTTGAATTAGAAAATTTTGTGAAAGTTATGCCAATTGAATATAAAAGAGCATTGAAAGAAATGAGAGAAACTAAAAAAAAGGAAGTGGCTTAATGGGAAAAGTTACAGGATTTTTAGATTTTCCTAGACAAAGTGAGAGAAATCTTCCAACTGAAGAACGTGTAAAAAATTATAAAGAATTTATTTTGCATTTATCAGATGAAGAAGCAAAAGTTCAAGGGGCTCGCTGCATGGATTGCGGAATCCCATTTTGTAATAATGGATGCCCAGTAAATAATATTATCCCAGATTGGAATGATTTAGTTTTTAAGCAGGACTGGGAAGCAGCGATTGATGTGCTTCATTCTACAAATAATTTTCCAGAGTTTACTGGACGTATATGTCCTGCTCCTTGTGAAGCAGCATGTACTTTAAATATTAATTCAGATCCTGTAGGTATTAAATCAATAGAACATGCCATTATAGATAAAGCTTGGGAAAATAATTGGGTGCTTCCTCAAATATCAAAAATTAAAACTTCAAAGAGAATAGCTATTGTTGGATCAGGGCCGGCTGGGCTTGCTGCAGCTCAGCAGTTGGCAAGAGTTGGTCATGATGTTGAGGTTTATGAAAAAAATGATCGTGTTGGAGGTCTTCTTCGGTACGGAATACCAGATTTTAAAATGGAGAAAGTTCATATAGATCGAAGAGTTAATCAAATGGAAGCTGAGGGCGTAAAATTTAAGACAAATCAAAATGTGGGAGAAGCTGTTGACCCTGAAGAATTAGTAAAAGATTATGATGCGGTTATTTTAACCGGTGGAGCAGAATGGCCAAGAGATCTCCCTATACCAGGAAGGGAATTAGAAGGTGTTCATTTTGCAATGGATTTTTTACCGTTTCAAAATAAAATCGTAGCAGGTGATAATGTTTCTGACCAAATTAAGGCAACCGGAAAGCATGTCGTAGTTATTGGTGGTGGAGATACTGGGTCTGATTGTGTAGGAACTTCAAATAGGCACGGCGCTTCTTCAATAACACAATTTGAATTAATGCCTCAACCACCAGAGCAAGAAAATAAATCTATGATTTGGCCATATTGGCCATTAAAGATGAGAACATCTAGCTCACACGAAGAAGGGTGCGACAGAGATTGGTCAATTGCTACTAAATCTTTTGTTGGTGAAGGCGGAAAAGTTAAAGAATTAATTGGTGTAAAAGTAGAATGGCGTGATGGAAAAATGCAGGAAATCCCCAATACAGAATTCAAACTAAAAGCAGACTTAGTTTTGTTGGCGATGGGATTTATGGGCCCACAACAAACAATACTGGATAAATTCTTAATTGAGAAAGACAAGCGAGGCAATGCTAAAGCTTCTACAGAGGGCGATAAGGCTTATTTTACTTCAAGGGGAAAAGTCTTTGCAGCAGGTGATATGCGCCGCGGCCAATCTCTGGTTGTTTGGGCTATTAGAGAAGGTCGACAATGCGCGCGCGCCGTAGATGAGTTCTTAATGGGCTCTTCAGTTCTTCCGAGATAAATTACTCAACTTAATATGACCTCTATTATCAATGATGTTTTTTTAAAAACTCTTTTAAGAGAAAAAACACCTTACACTCCAGTTTGGATAATGAGGCAAGCCGGGCGCTATTTACCAGAATATCGTAAAACTAGGAAGCAAGCAGGAAGTTTTTTAGATTTATGTAAAAATAAAGATTTTGCTACTGAAGTAACAATGCAACCCCTAGAAAGATATCCTAATTTAGATGCAGCAATCTTATTTTCAGATATTTTGACTGTGCCTGACGCAATGGGCCTAGGTCTTTATTTCGAAGAAGGCGAAGGCCCAAAATTTAAAAATCCATTACAAGATGAGAAAGCAGTTCAAAAGCTGGACATACCAGATGTTGAAGAAAAATTATCGTATGTTTTTAATGCAGTTAGCTCAATTAAGGAAGCCCTTAAAAACAGAGTTCCATTAATTGGATTTTCAGGAAGTCCATGGACACTCGCAACTTATATGGTTGAAGGTAAAGGAAGAACAGATTTTTTAAAAATAAAGAAAATGTTGTATAGTCGCCCGGATTTGATTGATCATATTCTTAAAATAAATACTGAAACTATAACTAAATATTTAGCCTGTCAAATTGATGCAGGTGCAGATGTAGTTATGATTTTTGATTCATGGGGGGGTGCTTTAGCACATAGCGAATATGAAAGTCATTCATTAAATTATATGAAGGTCATTATTTCAAACTTAAATTTATTAGGTTATCAAGACACCCCTAAAATTATATTTACAAAAGGCGGCGGACAGTGGATAGAGGCGCAAGCTAATAGTGGGGCAGATGCTCTCGGCGTCGATTGGCAGACAGGCCTTGGCCCTGCTAGAAAACTAGTGAATGATAAAGTCGCTTTACAGGGAAATTTAGACCCTTCAATTTTGTTATCAAATCCTAAGTCAATTGAAGTAGCCGTTAAAAGAGTTCTTGATGACTATGGTTATGGCGAAGGGCATATTTTTAATTTAGGCCATGGAATAACACAGTTTACACCACCTGAAAACCTGCAAGCATTATTAGAAACCGTACGTAATTATAGCGCTCAGTATCACCAAGATTAGATTACTTAGAAAAATTATTTTTTTCAGTAAATTTCCATCTACGAGTTATATTAATAATATCTACATTTTTAAGAATTTCTGAAGGGAATCTCGCATAAGGCTCTCCAAGTTTAACAATATTTAGTGCCGCTTGATCGAGTTCTTGGTGCCCAGAAGATTTATTAATAAATAATTTTTCAATTGTTCCGTCTGAGTTAAGCGATACAGTTAATCTAAGTGACCCAAACATACCTAATTCAGATGCTTCTTTCGGATAATTCATTGCCCCAATTTTCTCAACTTTCTGCCTCCATGCATCAAAATAAAGTTTATAGAGATAATCTGTAGTATTGGCTGAAATAGATCTGACCCTTTGTTGCTTCTTAGTCGAAAAGTCCATGTTTTGTATTTGAGATAAAATTTTTGATGTATCGATTGATGTATCGATTGATTTATTGCTAGATTTTAAGTCTTGATCAGCAGGCTTAATTATTTCTTGATCACTAATAACAACCTTATTTTTAAAATTATTTTTTTTATCTAAAGAAGTTAAAGAGCGCTTCGGAGATACTTTTTTTTTGTTAAATAAGTTTTTTGCTTCTCTAGATGACTCCGGCTTGAGCAAGGTGACTTGCATATCATCAAAATTCTCTTGGGTATTTGATTGAAAAATTTTAAAAGAAAAATTTGAGATAACAATGAGGTGAAAGAGAATTGAAAAAATAATAGCTACTAGCAGGCCATATTTTTGAAAATTATTCATTTTTTTAATAGTTGAACCACTTTATTTTGAAGTCCTGAGAATCCACCATTACTCATAAAAATAATATTGTCTTTAGGCTGAGAAGATTTAGAAATTTTATTTGCTAATATATCTATATCATTCGTGATAGTAACACCGGGAATATTTTTAAATAACATTTTAGGATCCCATGATAAATTTTTTGAAAAACAAAAGATAATATCTGCCTCCTTTAGGCTTTTAAGTAAATCATCTTTCATTTTTCCTAATTTCATCGTGTTTGATCTTGGGTCAATTATAACTACTATTCGATCATTACCGATTTTACTCCTTAAGCCCTCTAATGTAGTTTTTATAGCTGTTGGATGATGTGCAAAATCATCATAAATATTTATACCTTTAATTGATTCTAAAAGCTCCATTCTTTTTTTCACATTTTTAAACTTACCCAAAGCGCTAATTGAACTATCTGAAGATATTCCAACATGTTTGGCTGCTGCAATTGCAGCTAATGCGTTTAGTGCATTATGATGTCCAATTAAATCCCATTTGAGATTTCCTTGAGATCTTTGTTCATAGTAAACTTCAAATTCGTTTTCATTTACCTTCTTATAAGACCACTTTCCTTTAGATCCAAAATCTTCAATTTCAGACCAGCATCCTTTTTTAAGTACTTTTTTTATTGATGAGCTATCATTATTAAATATAATTTTACCGATGCTTGGAACTGTTCTAATTAAATGATGAAAATGTTTTTCAATATGCTCAATATTATCAA
>Ga0209710_1001411_pt1 | contig 18506 bp, 17 predicted proteins | sample ArcticOcean_MG_C_5_FD_187436 | JGI IMG/M metagenome (GOLD analysis project Ga0209710, IMG submission 187436) | Marine microbial communities from western Arctic Ocean - ArcticOcean_MG_CB4_138 (SPAdes) (version 2) | ecosystem: Environmental > Aquatic > Marine > Oceanic | place: Arctic Ocean...
ATTTTTTAACATAATTTTTTTATTCTAAAATGCAACTTATTCTTTTTTTAAAGTCCTCAATGCCTAAAATAAAAATTATACTCCCAATGCTTGGCGTATTATCAGTTCCTGCAATTATAGTTCTTAAGGGCATAGCAATCTCAGGAAATTTTATCTCTTTTTCCCTAACAAAATCTTTCATACATTTATTTATTTCATCATTAGTCCAGTTTAATTTTTCTATCTCACCAACAAAGGCTTTAATAAGATTTTTTGCTTCCTCATTTAAATACTTATTTTTAAGCACTGCAGAAGGCTCAACGTCTTGAAAGAAAAATAAGATATCATCTGCAAAGACATTAAGGTTTTTTTCCCTATCTTGGTATAGCTTTATAGCATTATTTAATATTTCTTTATTAGGTCCATCAACTCCCATAGCTAATAACCTAGGCTTTATTAAGTCAGCTAATTCATCAGTATTTTTATTTTTAATATAATAATTATTGATCCATTCAAATTTCTCTTGATCAAATTGGGCAGCTGAAGAGGTGATGTGATCAAAATCAAACCATTCTGCTAATTCAGATGTAGAGAAAATTTCATCATCTCCATGGCTCCATCCCAGTCGTGCTAAATAATTTGTAACGGCTTCAGGAAGATATCCATCCTCTTTGTATTGCATTACACTTGCTGCACCATGACGCTTAGATAGCTTTTGTCCATCAGCAGCTAGAATCATAGATAAATGAGCATATTGAGGAATTGGTGCATTCAAAGCTTTTAATAGATTTATTTGACGAGGCGTATTATTTACATGGTCATCCCCTCTTATTACATGAGTTACCTTCATATCCCAGTCATCAACAACAACGCAAAAATTATAAGTTGGGGTGCCGTCAGATCTTGCAATAATCAAATCATCTAATTCTTCATTTTTTATTACAACTTCACCCTTAACCAAATCTTTCCAATTAACCTCTCCATTTTTTGGTGTTTTAAAACGAATAACTGGTTGGACATTATCTGGAATGTCTGGCAGATTTTTATTTTCTTCAGGACGCCAACGACCATCATATTTCGGCTTTATTGCCTGACTTACTTGCAACTCTCTTAATTGATCTAGCTCAGCCTTGCTTGTATAGCAATAATAAGCATCTCCTTGATCTAATAAAGCTTGTATTAATTCTTTGTATCTATCGAATCGTTCAGTTTGAAAAATAATTTCACCATCATGATCTAATTTAAGCCATTTCATTCCATTTTTAATTATCTCAACTGCTTCAGGTGTTGATCTTTCAACATCAGTATCTTCTATTCGTAAAATAAATTTACCATTATTTTTTTTAGCATAAGCCCAAGAGAATAATGCAGTTCTAATTCCACCAATATGAAGGTAACCAGTTGGGCTTGGTGCAAATCGCGTAACTATTTCCATGTTCTACTCACTTTTTAATTGGGCCTGCAAATAAATCATAATCTTCAGCACGATTTATTTTAACATCCAACATGTCACCAGGCTGTAAACCCTTTGGACTTTCTAAAAATATATGGCCATCGATATCAGGAGCGTTTGCATAAGACCTTGCAATTGCATGAGAGGAATTTACTTCATCAATTAAAACAGTCTGAATACTGCCAACTTTATCTTTTAATTTCTTAAAGCTAATCTTTGATTGCAGTTCCATTAGTCTGTTATATCTTTCCTGCTTCACTTCTTCACTTATATTGCCAGATAATAAATTTGCGGTCGCACCATCCACATTAGAATATTTGAAACAACCCACCTTTTCTAGCTGAGCATCCTCAATGAATTTCAGGAGTTCATTAAATTGAGATTCTGTTTCTCCAGGAAAACCAACAATAAAGGTACTACGAATAGCAATTTCTGGGCAAATTTTTCTCCACTCTAATATTCTTTCCAGATTATTTTCTGCATTAGCAGGCCTTTTCATTCTCTTTAAAACCTCGTGATTTGCGTGCTGAAATGGGACATCAATATAAGGTAAGACTTTACCATCTGCCATTAAGGAAATGATTTTATCAACATGTGGATATGGATAGACATAATGTAAGCGAATCCATACACCCAGTTCTCCTAGATTCTTGGCAAGGTCGTAAAGATTACTTTTGATTGGTTTGCCATCCCAAAATCCAGTTCTATACTTAATATCTACGCCGTAAGCACTTGTATCTTGCGAGATAATCAATAACTCCTTAACGCCAGAATCAACAAGTCTCTCAGCTTCATTCATTACATCACCAATAGGTCTACTTACTAATTTACCCCTCATTGACGGAATAATACAAAAACTACATTTGTGATTACACCCCTCTGAAATCTTAATATATGAATAATGATTTGGAGTTAATCTAACCCCCTGAGGTGGAATTAAGTCAATATATGGATCATGTGGCTTTGGTATATGTTGATGGACAGCATCCATTACTTCTGAAAATGCTTGCGAGCCAGTTATTGCTAAAAGATTCTTAAACCGTGCCTCAATAATATGTTTTTTTTCACCTAGACAACCCATAACAATTACATTGCCATTTTCTTTAAGAGCTTCATCAATGGCATCTAATGATTCATCTATAGCGCTATCGATAAAGCCACACGTATTAACTATAACAAGTCCTGCATCTTTATAGTTATCAGCAACATCGTAACCTTCAGATCTGACTTGGCTCAGAACCTTTTCTGTATCGGAGCCTGCTTTTGGGCAGCCAAGAGATACAAAGCCAATCTTTGGTGAATGATAATTGAGTTTTGTTGTCATATTAATGAAGAAAGAGATGGAAAATATAAACGATAATTACACCTAAGAGAATCATAGCAATTTGCATTGATGACTCTTTTATTTCAGTTCTTTTGTGCAACCCTGGAATAAGGTCGGATACAGCAACATAAATCAAGTTTGATGCTGTAAAGGCCAACAAAACAGGAAGTATATCACCAGCGGAATCAATTAAAATGTAAGTGATTACAGCACCTGTAGTCATTGAGATATTTGCAATTACATTTAACAAAATAGCTTTATTTTTTTTAAGGCCCTTATGGACAAATATTGATATATTACCCATCTCCTGAGGAATTTGATGAGCATAAATAGCTAAGGCAGTAACTAATCCTAATTCAATTTCAAATAAAAACGCACTAGCTATAAGTATTCCATCGATAAAATTATGAGATAAATCACCTATAAGAAGAAGGTTTCCGCTTTTGTTGTATTTAAGTTGTGCGTCATGTGAATGAGTTTCACAATGATCTCCGTGGCAATGACGCCAAATCAATAACTTTTCTAGAGTAAAAAATATTAGCAAGCCAATTAATACTATAAACATAGTGTCATGATAATCAGTGGCCTGATCTAATGCATGCGGGAGTATTTCAAGAAAGACGGCGCCAAGCATAGTTCCTACCGACAAACTTACCATATTAGTGACTATATTGATGTTGGAATTTTTAAAAAAAAGAAAAGCGAATAATAAACTTAAGAATCCACCTGCAAGGCAGGTACCAATAATCCAAAAAAGTGTCATAGAAATTCCAGACTAAAAAAGAGTGCTATTATAAATTGTTAGTAGTAAAGATGATATAGCTAACTATCAATCCAAATTAACGATGCCATTCGACCAGTATTCCCATCTCGGCGATATGAAAAAAAACTTTTCTGATCTCTAAAAGTACAAAAATCTTCAGTTACTCCTGCTCCTGAAATATTATCAACATTTAAATGATTAAGTTTTAATCTAGCTGCTACAGCAAGATCTAAATAGTATCTATTCTTCAATAATGTAAATGCTTTTTTAGTATTAATATCTTTATTTATAAATAAATCATAAACATCATTGCCTACTTCGAATGATTCTTGACCAATACAAGGTCCCAGCCATACAATTATTTCTGATGACGAACTAATCTTATCAATAGTTTTCTCAATTACTCCATTCAATAATCCTTTCCAACCAGCATGTATTAAAGCAACAAAGCTGCCTTGAAGATTAGTTAAAAAAATTGGTAAGCAATCAGCAGTTCTGACTGCACACACAATTTTTTTATTGTATGTATAGCAAGCATCGCAATTTAATATTTTTTTAGTTGGTAGCTCTTCAGATTTGTCTGAGTGAATTTGATTTAACCAAAACGGATCGGATGGTAGAAAATTTAATAGTCTTTTATAATTACCTTCGACATGTTGCCTATTATCGCCCACATTGTTGCTTAAATTTAAAGAAGAAAAGTTTTCTAAACTTATACCACCATTTCGCGTAGTTTGAATTGCTTTTATATTTTCTGGAGCTGGCCATTTGGGGATTATAAAATTTTCATTCATCATCAAATTCTAAATCTTCATTATCTTCATAATCCTGTTCGCCACTCACATAAAAATCTTTATTTATCTTAAAACTATCTTCTAATACATCTTGTTCTGACTCTTCCCTTATCAATTCTAGTAAATTTTTCATATCATCAGGTAGGTCCACCTCCCATTTGAGGGATTTTTTAGTAATTGGGTGAATAAGTCCTAATACTTTTGCATGAAGGGCTTGTCGTCCAAATTTAAGCGTTTCATTTTTAAAATTTTCTGTCATAGACCTTGTAGGAATAATTTTTTTTAGCCCATATGTAGGGTCACCAACGATAGGAGATTTATTATCCTGCATATGAACTCTTATCTGATGCGTTCTTCCCGTCTTAAGAATACATTTTAAATATGTGTGAATACTAAACCTTTCCAATACTTCGTAATGAGTAACAGCATCTTTTCCATTAATATTATTAATAGCCATTTTTACCCTCACATGTGGGTGCCTTCCAATTGGTTTGTCAATAATTCCACTTTTAACCATTACTTGGCCCCAAACTATAGCCCTATACTCTCTATAAACACTTTTACTTTGAAGTTGCTTTATTAGATTAAATTGAGCTATCTCATTTTTAGCAACTACCATTAATCCTGTTGTATTCTTGTCTAATCTATGGACAATTCCTGCTCTAGGTAATTCTGAATTTTTTGGAAAATGATAAAGAATCCCATTTAGAAGTGTACCTGACCAATTTCCAGCGGCTGGGTGGACAACTAAATTAGTTGGTTTATTAATTACAATAATGTCTTCGTCGTCATAAACAATATCTAGCGCTATATCTTCAGGGTCAAATTGATTGGATTGTTCCTCGGGTTGTATATCAATATCAATTAACTCGCCACCAATCATTTTCCTTTTGGTTGTAAAATTTTCCAAATCAATCTTAATGAAACCTTTTTTAATCCAGGATTGAATTTTAGCTCTTGAATACTCAGGCATTAATTCATGTATAAATGAATCTGCTCTTTTCCCAACACAGCTATTAGGTGCTATAAATTTTTTTTTGTTTACTGCCATAATGTATAATTTACCCGTGATTAAATATCTCAAACCCTATATGAAGCTATTATTTTCTTTAATTTTATCAGTATTACTTAGTGGATGTTTCATTTTTGGCGATCCAACCGAGTTTGATGAAACTGGCGGACAATCTGACTCTTGGATTATCGATGAAGCAGAATTTTTCGCTAGCAGTAAAAATTGGACAAAGGCTATAGCATACTTGGAAGCCGGCGAAAGAAGATTCCCTAATTCAAAATTAGCCCCTCAATTCAAGCTAAACCTAGCTTACGCTTACAAAGAATTTTATAGGATACCCGAGGCATCAGCTATGATTAATAAATTCATACGGGCTCATCCAAATCACCCAAGTATGGATTACGCTTATTACTTTAGGGGGATAATTTTATTCAAAGAAAAAGGTTTTTTTAAGAAATTATCTATGCAAGATATTAGTGACCGCGACATTAACCAATTAACTCTAAGTTTTAATGCTCTTAAAGAATTAACTATAAAATTCCCAAAGAGCAAATACTATGATGATTCAGTTGATCGTATGACATATTTAATGAATAAAATTTCAGAATATGAATTACATGTAGCTCGTTTCTATATGCGAAGAACAGCATATGTTGCAGCATTAAATAGGGCAAAATTTGTAATCGAGAATTACAATCAATCAATTCATCAAGAGGAAGCCTTGGTTCTTATGGTGAGCTGTTACGAGCATCTGGGTATTGAAGATTTAAGAAGAGATACGGAAAGAGTTTTACAGGAAAACTATCCTAATACTAAATTTAATACACAAAAATTAATATCAAGAAAGAAAGACTGGTGGAGATTTTGGGATAGCCTTTTTAATTAAATAACTTGCTTCTTCTTCTTCATTTTTTCACGAAAAGCCGTTTCTATTCTTCTTCTAGAAACAAGGCCTGTCTTTTTACTTGGAGCCTTAGATTTTTCATCGAAAGGATTAGTAGAGTTCTTAAATTGAATTCTTAATGGGGTTCCGATCAAATCGAAAGCTTTACGATAAAATGATTCTAAAAATCTAATGTAATCTTGCTTCAATCCTTCTAAATGATTGCCATGAATAATAATGGTTGGTGGGTTCATACCGCCCTGATGAGCATATTTTAATTTAGGTCTAATTCCTTTAACTATGCTTGGCTGATGACTTATTAAAGCATTTGATAAAACGGAATTAAGTTGCGGTGTAGTAAATTTAGTTAAAGCAGACTTATGTGATTTAATAATCGCCTTCATCAAAACTGGAAAGCCGTCTTGATGAAGAGCTGATATAAAGACTTTTTCAGCGAATTTAACAAATGGTAATTTTTTATCGATATCGTTTTTTAATTTTTCGCGCTCATATGAAGATATAGAATCCCATTTGTTTAAAGCAATAACTAACGACTTACCACTTTCTAAAATAAACCCAAGAATGTGCATGTCTTGTGCAGATATTCCATCATTCGAATCAATAACAAGAACTGATACATTCGAAAAATTAATAGCATTCAAAGTTTTAATAACTGAAAATTTCTCTACAGATTCAAAAACTTTACCTTTTTTTCTTATGCCTGCAGTATCGGTTAAAATAAATTTATCTTTTCCCCAATTAAAGTCAACAGAAACTGCGTCCCTTGTTGTTCCTGGCTTATCAAATGCAATAAAACGATCTTCACCCAATAAGGAATTAATTAGAGTAGATTTTCCAACATTTGGACGGCCAACAATAGATATTTTTGGGTATTTATTATTAATATTTTGATGAGTATCTGGGGCATTATCTTGCTCTACTAGAAAGTCTTTAAGTTCAGAAATTCCATCGCCATGTGCTGATGAAATTTTATGTATATTAGTAAAGCCAAGCTTATAAAACTCTGCTAAAGCCCCATCATTAAGCATGCCTTCGGCTTTATTAACTAACAACATCTTTTGCTTGTCATTCTTTCTAATAATCTCAGCAATATGCTGATCTATTGAATGCAAGCCAGATCTTGCATCAACAATTAATAAAACAATATCACTTTCATCGATTGCTAATTTAGTTTGGGTAGCCATTTCTTTCTGTATACCAGTTTTTTTATCTGGTTCAAAACCACCAGTATCAACCAGAATATACTCATGCTCACCAATAGATAACTTTCCGTAATGTCTATCTCTAGTTAAACCCGGCATATCTGCCACGATTGCATCACGCGTTTTAGTTAAACGGTTATATAAACTTGATTTACCAACATTTGGTCGTCCAACGAGCACAATGGTTTTCATCTACTTTCTAATCCTAAATTTAAAACAGCCAATCTAAAATACCTTTTTCTTTATTTTTTTTATCAAATATTCGATGTTTTTTTAAATTATTTGGCTCCTCTTCGGCCCCTTCTTCATCAAGACTTTCTTCTTTATTACTTTCTTCTTTATTACTTTCTTCTTTATTGAATATTCGGTGCTTACTGGGGTTGTCTACTTCTATTTCTTTATTTTTTGGGTCGTTATTTATAATTGAATCTTCGCTAACTTCAATCCCAGGCTGATTAATAATAGTCTCCTCACCTACCTCTAAACAGATAAGTTCTCCCTCCGCAGTCATCACAACAATTACTGAATCATCTATTTTAATTATATTATTTAATATCTGAGATTCTTCTAACTTTATCCTACCTATAATTGATCCATCATTAATATCTAAAAAATGAACATAGCCCTCATAATCACCAAATACAATATACTCATTAATTAATGTGCCAACTCTAATTCTTCTGTGCTTTAAGTCAGGTTGCCGCCATTTGATCTCGCCATCGCTTTTATCTAAAGAATAAATAGAACCAGTGTCATGTGTAACGAATAAACTAGAGCCGTCAAAAGCCATACCGTAAAAGCTTGATATTGGCTCAGTCCAAATAGTTTTTCCATTTCTACGGTCTAGAGCTGAGATATCTCCATTTGTAGTGACTCCGTAAATAATGGTCTCATCTATAACTGGATGACTTGTTATGTCATTTGCTCTTTCAATATCTGTTGCCCCTTTAGCACGTGAAATATTTGATTCCCATACCAACCCTCCTGTTGGACTATCAATTGCAACTAATTTTCCTCCAGGTAAGCCAAGATATACAACATTATTTGATTGAACTAATTTTCCTTCAGACTTAAATGTTAAAGGCGGAATTGCTGCTTGATATTTCCACAGAACAGAGCCATCTTTTGCATTCAGTTGGATAATTTTGTAACTATTAAGCTTTACAACAACTTTTGAATCATAAATGATTGGTAATGAACTTACCTCTCCACCTAATAAAGCCTTCCAAATTAGCTCACCATCATGATCCATACACCATAAATAACCATCAGATGATGAGAAAAGTAAATTTTCATCATCTCCGGCTATGCCAGAAGTTAAATTAATATTAAGTTTCTTAACCCAGGATTTATTGCCACTTTTACTATCAATTTTTTTTATTGTCCCATCAGATGTGGCAACGTATAAAAAATCTTCATTATGGAATATATCTAGATTATCTCCGTTATGTTTGCCAATACTTTCTTGCCAAACTACCTCAAGGTCAAGCTTCTTTTGTAAATCATATAAAGGCGTAGGGACCTCTACAAATTCATTACCAAAATAAGTTTCTTCAATTTGATCATGGAGTTCTTGAACAGGTCCAAAAAAACAGCCTGTTAAAAAAAAGGTAGCTAAAAAAACAAACTTCATTGACCAATAGAATCTATTTTATTTTGTATAACTTTGCGAATATCTCCTTGGCCTTTGTAGAGCTTTAAAGCTGTAATATATGATTTTCTTGCTTCTTCTTTATTATCTTGCTTTAAATAAATATCCCCAATAATATCTTTTGTTAGGGTTTGAAAGCCTACTGTGTCTATCTTTAAAGCTACCATCATTGCCTCGTCTAATTTATCAGTTACAAGATAAATATTAGCTAAAAGATAGTATGCGATTGACTCAATTGATTCTTCAGATGTATTTTCGCTTGCCCATACTAGCTCCTTAATAGCAGCTTCATTTTTATTTTCTAGAGAATATAATTTAGAAAGATATATGGCTGACCTAGACGCATAAGGGGTGTTGCTCAAGCTTTCTTTAAGTACAGCAACTTTCTCTTTAATTAATTCTATATCAGTTATTTTCTTAATTAATATTTCTTGGTAGAGTTGTGAAGCTTGTGCAGTATTTTTAATTTTTTGATCTGAATAAAAATTATATGCAAAATATATTCCTAACAAAGCTACGATTCCAAAAGTAATAACCCACTTATAGGAATTCCAAATTCTTTCTAGTCTCTCTACCTGCTCTTCTTCAGTGTCTAAAGCCATTTTATTTCCTTTTTGATAAATTTCCTGGAATTGATGCTAATAATTCTTTTGTATACTTATTTTTTGGTTTGCGAAAAATTATATCAGTTTTTCCTTGCTCAATAAGTTTTCCATTCTTCATTACAATAACTTCATCTGCAATATGGCGCACTATTCTTAAATCATGAGTTATAAAAAGATAAGTTAAACCGAACTCTTTTTGCAGTGATTTGAGAAGTTGAACAATTTGTGCTTGAACTGAAACATCAAGGGCTGAAACCGGCTCATCGCATATAACTAATTCAGGCTCTAAAATAAGGGCACGTGCAATACCAATTCTTTGTCTTTGTCCACCTGAAAACTGATGTGGGTATTTTGAAAGGTCCTCCTCAAGAAGTCCTACCCTTTTTATCATGCTTAATATCTTAGTATATTGGGTTGCAGAATTTCCGATATCATGAATTTGTAAAGGCTCTTCCATAATCTTAATTATTCTCATTCTTGGATTTAATGAGGCATAAGGATCTTGAAAAATCATTTGTATATTTTTCCTAGCTTTCTTAAGGTCGCTGCCATTAATGGCTCGCATATTTCTATTTTTAAAAGTAATCGAGCCTTTATCAAGCTCAATTAAGCGAATTAAGCTTTTTGCTAAAGTAGATTTGCCACTTCCAGACTCACCAACAACAGCAAGAGTAATTCCTTTTTTTATGCTAACAGATATATTATCTAATGCCTTAATTGAAGTGCGACTTCGAGAAAAAAAACCTGTTGTTTTAAAATATTCTTTTGATAGATTTTTTGCTTCTAATAAGTTTTCCATTTTCTATTATCCCATTGCTTTTTTTAAGGCAGAGTAATCAATTGGTTTCAAATCTTTCTTGCCTTGTGAATCAGGAACACAATCAAGTAAAGCTTTAGTATAAGGATGCTTTGGTTTTTTCAATACACCCAAGACTGTTCCTTGCTCAACAATTTTTCCTTGATACATTACGGCTACATCATCAGCAATGTCCTCAACAACACCGAAATCATGAGTAATAAAAAGCATAGTCATTTCAAACTTTAATTTCAAATCATTTAAAAGGTTTAAAATTTGAGCTTGAACAGTAACATCCAATGCGGTAGTTGGTTCATCAGCAATTAATAATTTTGGGGAGCATGAGATTGCCATTGCAATCATAACTCTTTGTCTTTGGCCTCCTGAAAGCTCATCTGGATAGCTATTTATCCGATCTGTTGGTATGCCGACAATATTAAGCAATTCTTCCACACGGTTATTCAATTCAGTTTTATACATACTTTCATGTACCCTGATTGCTTCTTCAATTTGGTACCCAATTGTTAGCACCGGATTAAGAGAAGTCATAGGCTCTTGAAAGATCATTGCAATATCTTTACCTCTTTTTCTCCTTACTTCTTCTTTGGTTAAACCTACTAAATTAACACCTTCAAAAACTATACTGCCAGACATATTTAGCTGGGATGAAAGAAGTTGCATAACTGATAAGGCTGTTAAACTTTTACCACTTCCTGATTCACCAACAATACATGTAGTTTTTCCTTTCTTTAAAATTAAAGAGATATTTTTTACTAATTTTAATCCAGAATTATTATTAGGAAAAACTTTTAAGTTATTGATTTCTAAAATATTATTTTTCAAAATTTATTTTATCTTTAATATATAAATATATATTTTTCTCTTCAACACTTACTTGGATTCCGTCCTCACGAATAAGTTTTACCTGAATTTTTTTATTTTCAGCTTCTTGATCTCCAATTATTAAAGCGACTTTTGCACCACTTTTATCAGCTTTTTTCATTTGAGATTTAAAACTAGATCCTTCGATATTTAAACTTACTTTTAAACCTTCATTTCTTAATTTTTCAGCAGTAGCAAAAGCAAAAGGTCTTGCCTTATCACCAAGATTTGCAATATAAATATCAGGTAATATACTATTATTCTTTTTATTTAAATCCTCAAGTAACAAAATTATCCTTTCTATTCCAATTGCAAAACCACATGCTGACGTTGGTTTACCACCTATTCTTTCAACTAGATAATCATATCTCCCTCCACCTGCAATAGTGCTTTGACTCCCTAAATCATTTGATACCCATTCAAAAACTGTACGATTATAATAATCTAGCCCTCTTACAAGTCTTGTATTTATTTTAAATTCTAAATTATGCTCTTTAAGAATACTGCAAAGATTCTCAAAATGTTGTTTTGCTTCATTTGATAAATAATCAATCAGCTTTGGAGCAGAATTTAACATAGCCTGCATTTGCTTATTTTTGCTATCTAATATTCTTAAAGGGTTTTCATGTAAGCGTCTTAAGGCATCATCATCCAAAACTTCTTTATTGTCCTCAAAATACGTAATTAACTTTTCTCTATAAATAATTCTGTCATTTGGGTCTCCAATTGAGTTAAGTTCCAGAGTTATATTTTCAAGGCCTAAAGAGCTCCACAGCCTTGCTAACAATAAAATTTGCTCTGCATCTGACTCTGGTTTTTCTAGACCAAATGCCTCAACTCCCACCTGATGAAATTGTCTTTGTCTTCCCTTCTGAACATTCTCATGCCTAAACATAGCTCCGCGATAAAATAACTTCACAGGCCCATTATATGTGAGGCTATTTTCAACAATTGCTCTCACACATCCTGCTGTACCTTCTGGCCTTAAGGTTAACTTATCTTTATTTAAATGATCTTCCCAGCTATACATTTCTTTTTCAACAATATCAGTATGAGAGCCAACACTCTCAACAAATAATCCAGTTGGCTCAACCAAAGGAAGCCCTATCTCTTGATAATGGTATTGATCTAAAATGTATAATGCTTTCTCTTCGAAATAACGCCATAACCTTTGCCTTTCTGGTAAGACATCGTAAAAACCCTTTAATGTTTGAAATTTTTTAGTCATTTTTAATTTTTTTATTTGCTTGGTAATTTTTTTCTACGTAACTATTAATTATATCTATAAAATCAATTCCGATATTATCACCTTTTAATGTAACTGTTTTCTTCCCATCTACATACACTGGAGCAACTGGTATCTCACCTGTTCCAGGGAGGCTTATTCCTAAATTTGCCATTTTTGACTCACCAGGTCCATTTACAACACAACCCATTACTGCCACCGTCATTTCCTCAACTCCTTGATATTTATTTTTCCATCTAGGCATGCTCTCTCTTAAGTAAATCTGTATGTCCCCAGCTAACTTTTGAAAAAAAGTTGAAGTAGTTCTTCCGCACCCAGGACAAGCTATTACAATGGGTGAAAAAGCTCGAATACCCATTGTTTGAAGTAGTTCTTGAGCGACAATGACTTCTTTTACTCTAGATTCATTAGGTTCTGGAGTTAGGGATATACGAATAGTATCGCCAATGCCATTTTGAAGAAGGTATCCCATTGATGCAGCTGAAGCAACGATTCCTTTTGTGCCCATTCCTGCTTCAGTTAGTCCAAGATGAAGTGGATAGTTACATCGTTTTGATAGGTTCGTATAAACCTCAATTAAATCTTGGACATCGCTTACCTTGCAAGAAACAATTATTTTATTTTTGAGCAACCCTAAATCTTCAGCTTGGTTAGCACTATCTATAACCGAACGAATAAGTGCTTCTTTCATAATTGACTTTGCTGAAAGCGGTTGGCTTAAAAGAGCATTATTATCCATCAATGCCTTAAGCATTTCTTGATCCAAGCTCCCCCAATTTACCCCAATTCTTACAGGCTTATTATTATCAATTGCTATTTTAATCATTGTGGCGAACTGATTATCTCTCTTACTACCTCTCCCGACATTGCCAGGGTTAATCCTATATTTATCTAAAGCAAAAGCACAATCTGAAAACTTTTTTAAAAGCTTATGGCCGTTATAATGAAAATCTCCTACTAATGGAACATTGCAGCCTATAGCTAAAAGGTCTTGCTTGATACCATAAACCTCTTTAGCAGCATCTTCATTGTTTACAGTAATTCGAACCAACTCAGACCCTGCTTTCCATAATTCATTGACTTGATTAACAGTAGACTTACGATTAGCTGTATCAGTATTTGTCATCGACTGAACAACAGTTGGAGCTCCTCCTCCGACAGCTACAGCACCGACCATCACTTGCAATCTATTTTTATTTATTTTCATTTCTCTTAGTTATTGTGTACAAAAGATATTTTTTTACTTCTTTTAGTTTTATCTTGGACCTGTCCAGCCAGTTGCCCGCAAGCAGCATCAATATCATCACCTCTAGTTTTTCTTATTGTAGTTATAATACCCCCATCAGCTAAAACCTTTTTAAATCCGACCATTGTGACTCTATCAGAGCATTTATACCCGCTATTTGGAAAAGAATTAAAAGGAATAAGGTTAAATTTACAAGGCACGTCTTTTACTAAAGCAATTAATTCTTTTGCTTGAGTTATAGAGTCATTAACTCCTTTAAGCATGACATATTCAAAAGTAACAAAATCACGAGGAGCAAATTCAATGTAGCGCAAACATGCCGACATTAAATCTTTTAAAGGGTATTTTTTGTTTATTGGGACGATCTCATCACGCAAATTATTATTTGGGGCGTGAAGCGAAACTGCCAAAGCTACTGGACAATCAATTCTAAGCTTATCCATTGCAGGCACAAGGCCACTCGTAGAAAGAGTTACCTTTCTTCGGCTAAGGCCATAAACTTGGTCATCAAGCATCATTTCTAACGAATGAACCACATTATTATAATTAGTTAAAGGCTCACCCATCCCCATAAAAACTACATTTGAAATAATACGTTTTTCAAGGTCTAATTGACTATAATTTTCTTGTTCTCTAAGTAGTTTATTAGCCAACCATAATTGGCCAATAATTTCTCCTGAAGTAAGGTTTCTATTGAAGCCTTGCCTGCCTGTAGAGCAAAAAGTGCACTCTAAAGCACAGCCTACTTGAGACGAAATGCAAAGTGTACCGCGGTCTTCTTCAGGGATAAAAACGGTTTCGATTCCATTACTCACTCCAACATTCAGCAGCCATTTTCTTGTGCCATCTAAAGATAGTTCATCAGAAATAATTTCAGGTGTATGAATATTAGCGTTGTTTGTAAGTGTGCTCTGAAATGATTTTGCAACGTCTGTCATTGCTCCAAAATTATTTTCATTAAAGTGATAAATCCAACGCAAAAGTTGTTTGGCGCGATATGGTTTATGACCAAACTGTTCAATATATTTAGTTAATTGTTCCCGGTTAAACTCAAGTAAATTATCCAAGAATTATTTTAACCAAAAAAATAATCAATCTCGATAGCTGCATTCTCTAATGAATCAGAGCCATGAACTGCATTTGCATCAATACTATCTGCAAAATCAGCTCTAATAGTTCCTACCTCAGCTTCCTTTGGGTTAGTGGCGCCCATTAATTCACGATTCTTTAAGAGAGCGCTTTCTCCTTCAAGCACTTGAATCATAACTGGTCCTGAGATCATAAAGCTAACAAGGTCATTAAAAAAAGGTCTCTCTTTATGAACTTCATAGAATCCCTCCGCCTCTTCTCGGGTAAGGGAGATCATTTGAGCTTGCACAATTTTTAAGCCCGCTTTTTCAAATCGACTATAAATTTCGCCAATAACATTCTTCTTAACTGCATCTGGCTTAATAATTGATAAAGTTTGTTCCATTGTCATACACATTCTCCATTGTTTATTTTATATCTTGTAAAGAGCGTTAAAATAACACTTTTTACCAATAAAATAAATGGCTTACACAGTTATTAAACTCTGCATTTAATTTATACTTGGAATACAATATTAAATTTATTTCTCATAGTTAATTATGGCCTCTTTTTTTACTACAGCGTTTTATCATTTTGTTACCCTTACTGACATAAAAAGTACACAAACTATTATCCAAGATTATTGCGACAAAGTATCAATTAAAGGCACTATACTTCTTGCCAATGAGGGGATTAATGGAACAATCTCGGGTGATGAAAAAAATATTTTAAAGTTTCATGAATTTATTAAAAATGACTTTATATTTTCTAAAGCATTTGAAGCCCTTGTTTATAAGGGATCTTGGTCAAATAAAAATCCTTTTTATAGGATGAAGGTTAGGTTAAAAAAAGAAATAGTAACATTAGGAATTCCAGAAGTTAGTCCAACAAAAAAAGTAGGTGTTTACGTAAAACCTGAGGACTGGAATAACTTGATTGATGACCCTGATATTACCCTTATTGATGCAAGAAATGGCTATGAAGTGGATATAGGCACCTTCAGAAATGCTATAAATCCCAATACATCATCTTTTAGAGAGTTTCCAGAATATATAAGAAACAATCTTAATCCAAAAAAAAATAAGAAAATTGCAATGTTCTGTACAGGTGGTATTCGCTGTGAAAAAGCTAGTTCATATATGCTAGAAGAAGGATTTAAGGAGGTTTATCACTTACAAGGAGGCATCCTAAAATATCTTGAAACCATACCAGAGGCAAAAAGTTTGTGGCAAGGTGAATGTTTTGTATTTGACCAAAGAGTTGCGGTAACTAATGAATTAAAACAAGGAAAATATAATCAATGTTTTGCTTGTCGACACCCATTATCCCCACAAGAAATAAAGTCTGATGAATACATTGAAGGTATTTCATGCTGCTATTGTATTGATAAAATTTCTGAAGAAAAAAAAGGTCAATTAAAAGAAAGGCAAAAACAAATTAAACTCGCAAAAATTAGAGGAGAAGATCACATAGGAAAAGTTATTAAAAAAGGTATTAAAAAAGGTATTAAAAAAGGTATTAAAAAAGGTATTAAAATTTAATTACACTTCTGACTTATATTTCTCACTCAACCCTTCTTTATTGAATTCAACACCTTCTGCAAGGTTATATAAATCGGTATTTGACAATTTAACGGCCTCTTCAGCTGGCAGATTATGTCGATTAGAATAAACTAATGCATCAGCATGGGGCAATAGTTGATCACATTGATCACAATAAGGAAAAATATTAAAAAGCCCAGCCTTATGAGCATAACGTAACAGTCTATATTTTTTCTCATTCAGAATCTCAAGAACTGGCTGTTCAAAAGCATTTCCCAATACAATTTTATTATTATAATCATAACAACACGGGACAATTTCACCATCCCATTGTATCTGCAGTGGGCCTGACTCAGGCCTACCACAAGTTGTCTTAGTCTCAATAGTCTCCGTATCTACTCGATCGCGGTAATCTCGACCATCGCCATAATTATGTGGCTTCCAAATCTCAATAGCGTCAACCAAAGGCTCCCAAAACACTCTAAAGTTCTGTTCATCTATTTCATTTTCAGGAAGGGTTAAATAAGAGATTTGTATCTTGGTTTTGAAATCTTGTTCATTTCTTAATTTTATAAATTTTAAAAGAGCATCTCTTGTCTTCTCAAAATCAAGACCTTGCATTACAGTATTATAAGTATCCTTGCTCATACCATAGAAACTGATACGAATCTCATCTAAACCGGCTTCTAATATTTTTTGTGCCCGCTTACTACTCAGAGCTGAACCATTCGTTATCGTGTAAGTTAACAGGCCTCGTTTTTTTGCATAAGCAATTTTTAATTCTAGGTTTTTATCAAGCATTGGCTCACCAAAACCTTGCAAAACAACTTGTTTAGCACCTAAAGCTACGACTTCATCAATACTTTTTTCATATTTAGCTTGATCCATAATTCCATGCGCACGCCCATGTTCATGCTCATCTCTGGGGCACATAATGCATGATGCATTACAGTGATCTGTAACTTCGTACCTCACTTCTGGATGTAAAAGCTTTGTTACGGGCTTATCAACAGGTAACTTTTTAAGTAATTCTTCTAGGCTATCATCGTCAAAATTAATACTGCCATCATTTAACAAGTTGTCTTGTAAAATCCTAAGATTTGAATCAATATTTCTAATTGGAATTATGACTTTTGCATTTTTCATTATAATTTTTATAGCCAGTTTTTATTATAATTTCATTTTACCTTAATTCTTACATTTCTTAACCCTACCAATAGGGTTATTATATAATGATCAAAAATGAGAAAAAATCCATGAAAAAAATAAGTTGGGCAATATTAGGGGCAGCAAGGGTTAATGAAAGACTTATTCCAGCAATTATTAATAGTGACCAAGGAGAATTAGTTGCTATTGGAAGTCGTCGTGAAAACTCAGCAGAAGAATGTGTCAAAAAGTATGCTGAGAAACATGTAAAAAAAATAGAATGTCACATCGGCTTTGATTTGATACTAAATAATAAAGAAATAGATGCCATTTATATCCCATTGTCAAATGAAGAACACACCGAAACTGCTCTAAGGGCAATTAATAATAAAAAACATGTACTTATTGAAAAGCCAATGGCAATTAAATCTCAAGAAGTTCAGCAACTTATTGATGCAGCAGAAAAAAATAATGTAAGAATTATGGAGGGTTTTATGTATGCCTTTCACCCTCAATTTGATCGCATTCAAAATATTATTCAATCTAATATTTTAGGGGAATTAAGTTATGCGCACTCAATGTTTTCATTTCCTATTCAGCCTGCTAGGCATTACCGTATAAATCGAACAATTGAAAATGGTGGAGGTGCACTTTGGGATATAGGTCCATATGCTATACACACCATAAGAAGTTGTTTTAAAGAAAATCCTTTACGCGTATATGGCCAATCCAAATTAAATGAGCATGGTGCGGATATATCCACTACTGGAATGATAGATTTTGGTTTAAATAAAAAAGCAACGTTTGATATTAGTTTTGAGTGCATTCGTCGTTCCGAATTCGAAGTATTTGGTCTCAATGGTAGGCTAAAATGTCCATTAGTTTGGCAACCAG